>OIEV01000697.1_pt1 | contig 20644 bp, 28 predicted proteins | sample 1581881 | NCBI WGS metagenome assembly OIEV01 (sample SAMN03279760, study PRJEB24777) | human gut metagenome | isolation source: fecal sample PR121 from 1 month old male Malay infant, vaginally delivered... | place: Singapore | collected 2005-09-16 | reverse complement strand
AGAGGGGCCCCCCCCCCCCCCCGGAGCGCCCACGGGGGGGGGGCAAAAGCGGCTGTTGAAGGGAAAAAAAACTAACCCAAAAAAAAACCACAAAACCCCCCCGGGGGGGGGGTCGAGGGGGCCCATGATGATTCCTTTACCTCCCGGTCCCCCGCCACTCCCTGCGTCATTGTGGGAAACATTCCCTTTCACCTCACCACTGCCATTCTTCGAAAGTTGCTGCATGCGCCAGCATGGACTGACGCTGTACTCCTCATGCAGTGGGAAGTCGCTCGCCGCCGGGCCGGGGTAGGCGCAAGCACGATGATGACGGCTCAGTGGTCCCCATGGTTCACATTTCACCTGGGTTCTCGGGTACCAAGGACTGCTTTCCGGCCACAGCCAAACGTTGACGGGGGGATCTTAGTGATCCGCCGGGTGGGTGACCCGAAGATTCCGATAGAGCAGCGCAAAGCCTTTCAGGCGATGGTGCACACCGTTTTCACTGCCCGGGGACGCGGGATAGGGGAAATTCTCCGAAGGGCAGGGTTGTTTTCATCACGTTCAGAAACACAATCATGGTTGCGCTCGCGAGGAATCGACCCCGCGACCCTACCTCCCAGATTGCACACCAACGACTGGATCGATCTCTTCCAGGTGACTGGTTCCTCTCTACCTCACCATCGACCCATTTCACCATCGGGAAGTAGTCAACGACCTCCTCAACGGAAAAACCGAAGCCGGCGGCGTTAATCCCCACCAAAACCGAAATCCACCAGTAGTACTAAAAGGGCTCTTCCGGTTTTAGAGTGCATTGATTAGTTCGCCGGGGGTTCGGGCGTGGCACAAGATATTGGGGTCCTTGGCTTTGTAGGAAAAAGGTATCTAATCCATCCGTACAAAACTAAGGACCTACTGTGCAGCCTAACGGAAATGTCATCGTCGATACCATCTGCCGCACCGCAAAACTAGGAACTACTATCCCCGGTGCCACAGAAAACGGCGACGTCACTGTTATTGAAGCCGAACCCGTCGAGCCGATCAATGAATGCCCTACCTGCGGGAAGCCTGGAGTATTCCGCGACCACGTCATCCGCAGCCTGGTCGATCTGCCCATCGTCGGCCACCCAACAACTTCATGTGCGCCTTCCACGCTACCGGTGCACCAACAAGCGTTGCTTGCAGAAGATCTTCCGTGCTGGCCTTGCCTGCGCGCCCGACAATTCAAAGACCACGGACCAGGTGACCCACTGGATCCTGCAACGACTCTGCCTAAATCGGATGAGCGTTGCCGCTGCACCCAAGTCATTAGGCCTGGGGTGGGATATGAAGTGTCCCAGGTTTTGTTCCGTTTGATGAAACCCGTTTTTGAAACAACGTACGGAGCACAACGCACGCCGATGCCAAAGCTTCCGCAACATCGACTACCTCATCAAACCCACGACAGTGGGATTCACACCCTCAATCCCCACGCGTGCAATCTGGGTTAAGGGTCAAAAAGTGTGTCCGGAATCGCGGATTTTCACGGATTGACCTGTAGGTTTCCGGAAAGTATATGCTCCGGAAGCATATATCTAGCCCCCGACGGGAAATCCTCGGTGTGGCAGCCGTGATGTGCTATGCGCGGCGTGGTGTGGTGTCGCAATGTCGAAGAACCAACCACGCTGCCACTGCGGCGGTGAAATGAAACGCAACGGCACCACCAGCAAAGGCACCACCAGATGGCGCTGCAAACAATGCGGCGCCTCCAGCGTCAAACGTCGAAACGACATCACCAACGCGGCAGTGTTCACCCAGTTCATCGAGCATTGCACCACCGCAATATCACTCGACGACCTAGCCAAACGAAACGGTGTTAGCCGCGCCACCATGAAGCGGCGCTTCAAGTGGTGCTGGCTCGTTGATGTGCCTGACCCCACCGCCGGCCACCACAAGCGGATCTACGACCAGGTATTTCTCGATGGCACCTACACCGCCGGTGGCTGCCTGATCGTCGCGGCGACCATCGACCACGTGATCGCCTGGCACTGGTGCAAACACGAAACCACCCGCGACTACCAACTGCTGCTTGAACGCATCGAAGCCCCACTCATCGCCGTCATCGACGGCGGCCAAGGCGCATACAGCGCAATCAAAAAGTGCTGGCCGACTACGAAAATTCAACGCTGCCTCGTCCACGCCCAACGCGTGGTCCGCCGCTACACCACCACCAACCCACGCACCGATGCCGGGCGCACCATCTACCGACTTGCGCTGAAACTGACCCGGATCACCACACTGGATGAAGCCGCCGCGTGGGGTGTGCAACTGCACGAGTTTTCAACGATCTACCGGGAATGGATGAACGAGAAAACCATGATCAAAGACCCCAAAACAGGTGCATGGACCCGCGTGTGGACCCACCACAACGTGCGCAAGGCCTACAACAGCCTCAACCATCTTTGGCGGTCCGAGATGCTGTTTGTCTACCTCAACCCGCCAGCAGGAGTCCTTGCGCCCGAGCGGATCAAATCCACCACCAACAGCTTAGAAGGCGGCATCAACGCCCAGCTCAAACTGCTCGCCAGAACCCACCGCGGCAGATCAGGCGAACGACAACGCCGCATGCTGGATTGGTGGCTCTACTTAAAAACGGAACTGCCTGACGATCCAGTACGAATCGCCAGGCAGTCCGACTGGGGCCAGGGCCAACTCGCCAAAGTATCCACCCTGACCCAAACCGAGAACCAAGCCGACCACGAAACAGGACGCCCAGCCCTCTACGACAACGCTATCGACACCGACTACACCCACTCAATCGGCATTCAAAAAGGCCAAATCTAACCCCCGCGACACGCCGAGCCAGACACACATTTTGACCCTTAACCCGAAAATGACGAGACGTTTATGATCGCCGACTTCCCTGGGCACCGTAGCTGCCTGATCGCCTTTCATCCATATCGCCACGGTAAACGGAAAGGCCGCTGATTTCGGTACCGAAATCAGCGGCCATATAACCACGTTCGTAGCGGGGCATGGATTTGAACCGTGGACCTCTGGTAACGTTGTTGCCCAGAGGTCCACGGTTCAAATCCATGAAGCCCGATTATTTGATTTTATCCTAGCGGCGTAATGCCGCCGGCCGCCAAGGATGCCGGCCGTGAGTATGCACAAAAAGCTGCCCCCTGCTCAGTGGCGGGACGAAATCACCCTATGGCTCGAATCGCTCACGGCGGCGGGCCTCAGTCAGGACACCGTCAACACGCGGCGGTGCAAGATAGGCCACGCGGCGCGGTGCCTGGATAAATCGCCCTATGACGTGACGTCGGAGGATCTAGTGCATTGGACCGCCTCGCAATCATGGAAGGCGGAGACGCGCAAGGGCTACCGAAACACGCTCGTCGGTTTTTTCCGGTGGCTGCATGCCACGGGCCGGCGCGCGGACGATCCGGCCGCCGCGCTGCCGAAGGTGCGCAAGACGCGGCCGCATCCCCGCCCGTGCCCCGACGTGCACATATACGCTGCCATGTGCGCCGCGAACGATGTGGAACGGCTCATGCTGCGTCTCGGAGCAGAAGCCGGGTTGAGGCTGTCCGAAATCGCGGCCGTCCACTCGCGCGACGTGCTGGAAGGCGACGCCGGCCCGTCGCTGATAGTGCGGGGCAAGGGCGACAAACAGCGCATAGTGCCCATAAGCGAGGGCCTGGCGAAGCGGATAACGGCCGCGCCCGGTTGGCTGTTCCCCGGCCGGTGGCGGGGACACGTCGAAAAATCGTATGTGTCCCGCCACCTCACACGGCTGCTGCCGGACGGTTGGGGGCCGCACTCGCTGCGCCACCGGTACGCCACGCGCATGTACGAGACCACGCACGATCTGCTGCTGGTCTCGAAACTGCTGGGACATAGCAGCGTGGAGACCACGCAAATCTACGTGGCGATGCCGGACAGCCGTCTGCGCGTCGGTCTGGACGCGGTGACGTTGGCCGGCTAGGCCGCGTGCTGCGCGCGCGACTTGGGCGTGATTGGGTTGTCCTTCCACCACGCCCATAGCGCGGCGCCCACGTTCCATGTGAGGGCGACGAGCTGGTTAACCGTCTCGTCAGCGATGGGGATGGTATCGACGCCGAACATGACCAGGCAAGCGTTAATCAAGCCGAGCAGCAGCACGGCGGCGCGGGCGATGGTCGCGGCGCTGACGCCGGGGGTGCGGGTGTCGCCGCCCTCCACTTGTTCTTCGTATTCCATGGCTATCCTTCCTTTTCGGTGGTCTTGTCGGTGGCGGTCACGCTGATTTCCAGCGAGTCCAGCTTCGCGCGCACGGCGTCCGCGACGATCTTGGATATGTCGGCCGGGTTCGCTCCCAGCGCCTTGCTAAGCGCCTCGATCGCGGCGGTCTGCGCCGTCAGCTGGGTTTTGAGGTCGGCTATGTCGTAACGCGCCTGGATGACGCTATCCAACACGTTGCGGCCGTCGTTGCCCTTGGTCTGGATCAACGCGTCGGCGGCCCGGTCCTTGAGCTCGTTCCGGGTCTGGATGATTCCATCGAAGAGATTGCGGCCGTCGTTGCCCTTGGTCTCGTAAAGGTCTTGCGCACTCACTGTTCCTGCTCCTGTCAAAAGTTGGTTTGCTTTGTTGATTACATAATCCACGTCCAGACCATTCGCGGCCCGGTCGGGACATCCTGCGTGATCGCTGCCTGGTATCTCTCGGTGCAACCACACGTTGCCTTTTAGCCCGTCGTGCCATAGGCGCGGCCAGCCGTATCGGCGCGCGATGTCCGCGCACAAGGCGGCGCTAGCGTCCATGCACGCCTTGGTGCAGGGGACGCCGGCCATGCCGCCTTCGTGCTCGATGCTGATGGTCTGGCAGTTCGACGCATAGTTGCTGTCGGTCCACGGCGCGTCAGTTTCTCGCACATACTGGTGGATCAGGCCCGTGGAGCCGATGCCGTATGTGCTGGACGCCTGGCGCACCGGATTCTGAAACGTCGCGTCGGTGCCGGCGAGACGGCCTACCATGATGTGCAGGGTGATGTGCGTGACCTCGTAGCCGTTGCGTCCCGCGTAGTGGTTGGGGCTGCCTATCCATGTGCTATTGACCATTCATTTGTCTCCTTTCAATCGTCTCGATGCTCGAAAAGCCCTTCCGGTGGCTCAGGCGGTGGTGGCGGTGCTCGCCGGTATATGTGATCCACGAGAGCACGGTTCCATTGCCACAACAGGGAATTGTCGGTCTGCATCTGTTGCGCGAGCCGGTACGCCTCCAACCGGTCGCGCGAGGCGGTTGCTACGGTCTGGATAATCGCGCCCAGCACCACGCCGGCGACGCCGACCACCGACACGATTACTTCCTCGCTCATAGCTCCACCACGTTGAGATAGCCGGCCACGCGCATTATGCCGCTGTTGTTGGAGTGGAACGAGACCTGGATTCCGCCGGTGCCGTCGGATTCGATGACGGTCACACACTCAATTGCGCTGAACGCATTACCAGAGGTGCTTGATTCCGCCGCACTCGGGAGCAGTGACGAGGCGCCTCCTACCGTCGCCACCCCGATGCTTAGCCATGTCATGTCTGCGATACCGGAGAACTGCATGTATTCTTTGACCAGCCATCGGCCGGCCGGCAGAATCGCATACGCGCCCTTGCTATTGGCAGTCGTCTTGATGTCGGCGCTTCCGGTCACGTTGGAGAACATCATGTATGTGTCGCCGTTGTTCAGGATGAGGTCGTTCGCGGATCTTTTGAACCGGCAGCCCCACGTGCGTTTCTGTCGAATCTCCACGGGGTGCCAGGCGTCGCCAAGACGGTAGTACAGACCATTGCGTTGCATGGTGTCACCGGTGACCACGCCTGATTGTCCATTCACGCCTTCCAGTGACTCCAATGTCTCCAGCGTGGTTGCAGTCACTGGCGATACGCCTTCGGGGGTCGCTCGCGCGTCGATTTCGCGCAAGACCTTTTCGACGCCTTCTGCCGTCTGTCGGAACTGTGTGGGGGCGGACGATACGAGGTCATCGGCCTCGATATAGGGGATGCCGTACACGCTTGTGGTCTTCATCCTTGTGATCCTTCCTGTGTTGGTTGTGAGAATTGTCGAATTAACGCGAGCTCGGCTAGTGTGAACCGGCACATGTCCCATGTGACGGGCCATGCACCCATATCCGCCCACGTGGTCGCGGTATCGGTCTTGACGGGCAACGGCCATAACGTGACCTCGTTGCGGAGCAACGGCCGCCCGCTCGACCACTGGTAGGTGAGCGTGCCGCCGATGGTCGCCCACGCGCCGCCCGTGGCGGGTATGCCGTCGTCGCCGGTGAGACGTGACGACGTGGCGCCCTGGATGACGAGCGGCCCGGAACTGGCGGTGAGATACAGGCGCGCGTGCGTGGCCGGGTCCAGCTTGCGGCCGTCGAACACCACCGTTGCCGGCAGTAACCGCCGGTCGATGGTGACGAGCAGTCGGGCGAACGCGTCACGATCCGCGTCGGTCGGGGCCCACACGCTGCCGCCCGCGCGGCCCCATACGCCGCCCGACTCGTCGGCCGTCACCACGTCGGCCTCAACGGTGACGCTGGATTGCGTGGCCTTCAGGTTCGCCGGCAGCCGGCCCATGTCCGTCAAAGCAGTTTCGTGCTGGTCGAACTCAAGCGCGCCGTCGGACGCTTTCGCTGTCTTGCCCTGAATAACGAACTGGGTGACGGGTTCCGGGATCGTCAATGATTGTTCGTCGTCGGTGATGACGTCGGCGGCGTCCAGGCCGTCCAGCGTCTCGCCCGTCCAGTCGGTCACGGTAAGTCGGGCTGTGTCGTCGATGCCGATGCTGGCGGGCGCGCCGAACGGCATGTAGTCGATGCGGCTCGCGTCGCGGTCGGGGTATTCATACCATATCGGCCACATTCGTGAGTGCGCGTAGAGACGGTGGAGCAGGGCGAGCTGTGACGGGTAGTCGTCGGTCCGGTAGGGTGCCACGGATGCGGTGATGGGGAGACCGTTGGCGTTGGCCTGCGGCGCGTCCGCCTCCCCGGCACGTCGGTTGAGCTCCGTCAATCGTTCGGCCATGGTGCCGACCCAGTGCAGGCCCGTGTAGCGTGCGTCGGACGAGATGGGCCCTTGTTTCTGCATTCTTTTCCACAGGATCATGCGGCTGGAGGCGCTGAGGTCCAGTAGCCAGCCGTCGCCGTGGGGCCGGGTTTCGCCGCCGTTCTGCACCAGTCCGTCGAACAATGTCGTCGCCGTGCTGGACTTGCCGGACGGGTTGCCGGGCGTGTATGTCTGGTGCATCGCGTCCAAACGCATGCGCTGCGCCGACCATGCGCCCATGTCGTCGCGGAGCATGCCCCATGTGGGTTGTGCCGAGATCTGCACGAGCACGCGCGCGCCGGCCAGGGTGAGGGCGCGGCCGGTGAGCCAGCCGGTCGAGTCGCGTAGCCGGAACGTCATCACGGACGGGTCGGGCTGCTGGTCGATGCCGTCGGTGCCCCACTGGATGCTGAAGCCGTCCAACGCGGCCACGTCGTTGTCGTGGTCGTTGACGGCAACCCAGCCGTCGCCCCAGTCGAGGAACATGAAACACTGCTGCGCCACTAGTTGCCTCGCTTCCGGTCGTAGTCGCGGAGAATCTTCCTGATTTCGCGTGCCACGCCCTCGCGGTCCACGGGCGCGTTGAACGTGACGTTGAAAACGGTGGTCGTACTGGCCGCCTGACTGCCGGCGGTGGTGCCGCCGTTGAACACGACGTTGGATAGGCGGCCGTTGATGCTGCCGATGGTGCGGCGCACGTCGGTGTCGAAGCCGGTGCGCAGGCCTCGTGCGAAGCCCTTCATGATGAGCCGGCCGTTGTTGACGAGCATGATGGCGTCGTAGGCGGGCGGCCCCTTGTGTTCCTTGATCCAGTCGCCGATGCCGCCTATCCAGCCGGTCACGTTGTTCCACATGCTTTTCAGGCCGTCGAGGAAGCCGCTGATGATGCTGGAGCCTGCGTCGTACAGCAGTCTGCCCACGTTGCCGATGGCGGACAGGATGCGGCCGGGCAGTCCGCTGAACCAGCTGACCACGTTGTTCCACGTGTTCTGCGCGAACTGGGCGGCGCTGGAGAAGAACGCGCCTATCCTGCCGGGCAATGATTGGAAGAATCCGATGATGTTATTCACGCACGAGCCGACGAAGCTGGTGAATTTGCTCCAGATATTCCGGCCGGCCTCGGTCTGGGTGAAGAAATAGATTAAACCGGCCACCAATGCGGCGATGAGAGTGATGATGAGCACGATGGGATTGGCGTTCATCGCCACGTTGAGTGCCCACTGGGCCACGGATGCGGCGGTGCTGGCCACACTGAAGCCCTGCAACGCGGTGACCACGGCGCTGATGACGCTGGCCGCCTTGAACACGGCGAAGCCGGTGCCGATGCCGACCAGGGCGGCGCTGATGGGTTCCGCGTTCGCGCTCACCCAGTCGGAGAACGCGGTGAGTTTTCCGGCCACGTCGCCCACGATGCCGGCGGCGCCGTTGAAGGCGTCGCCCAACGCGGTGCCCGCTCCGGCCGCGCCGCCCATCGAGTCGAGCAGGGGCGTGAACTGGCCGATGAGGTCGCCGGCGGCTCCGGCGAGGCTTTTGCATGACTCCCAGACGGCGGCGAAGATATCGCTGGCGGCCTGTGCGGGGCCGGTGTTCTGGAACGCGGTGAGGAAATCGGAGACCTTCTGTTTCGCGGTGTCGAACGTGCTGGCGGCGGTATCCCGGATGGTGAGCAGGAAGTCCACGACGGGGCTGTCCTCCTCCACGTTGAACGCGTCGCGCAGTTCCGCGCTGAAGTCGCCGTCGCGCACGAGTTTGATGACGCCTTGCAGGCCGGTGATCGCCTTGCCGCTGAACGCGCTGACTTTGTCGGCGGCGACGCTCATGGCGGAGGTGACCGTCGGTTTGAACAGGTTGAACGCATCGGTCAGGCCGCCGACCACGGCGGCCTCGAGGTTGCCCATGGCTCCCTCCATGGTGGAGGTGCTGGTCGCGGCCTCTTTGGCGACGTCGCTCATGCCGAGGTCCATGATCGCGGCGGAGAACTCGTCCGCCGTGATCTCGCCCTTCTCCATGGCGTCCCTGAAATTGCCGGTGTACGCGCCGGCCTTGAGCATGGATTCCTGGAGCCGGCCGGCCGCGCCGGGGATGGCGTCGGTCAGCTGGTTCCAGTTCTCCGTCGTGAGCTTGCCGGCTCCGGCGGTCTGGGTCATGACCATGGCCACGCTTTTGAACGTGTCGGCGTTGCCGCCTGCCACGGCGTTCAGGTTGCCTGCCGCCTCGGTCAGGCCCACGTAGTCCTTGACGCCGTTGGCGGCGAGCTGGGCGGTGGTGTTCTGCACGGTCGTGAGGTCGTAGACCGTGCGGTCCGCGTAATCTCGGGTGGCCTTGGTGGCCTGGTCTATGGCGGTGGTGTCCAGTCCGGCGAAGCCCATGGTCTGCTTGAACTTGTCGGTGCTGTCGCTCATGTCCACGACGGCGGCGCTGAAGCCCTTGAGCTTGTCCCACAGGGCGGTCACGCCCTTGACGGCCATGCCGCCCATGAAGCTGCCGAAGGCGGCGGCTTTGCCGGTGACCTTGCTGAACGCCTTCACGGCGTCGTCGCTGTTGCCGGTGATTCTCACCGACATGATCGCGCTACGCGCCATGTTCCGCCTCCTCCATGCGTTCCATCTCCTGTTCGAGCAGTCCTATCGCGGTGCCCCAGTCCAGTTCGCTGGCCTCGTTGCGCCATGCCCACGGCGTGCCGCCGAAGTGGTGGGCGAGGATGACGCTGAGCTTGCCGAGCGAGTCGTCGGGCCACTCGCCTATTCGGTAGGGTTTTCCGGGGTCTCCACGTCGATGTCGTCCACGTCGTCGAGCCACTGGTCGTATGGTTTGGACGTGTTGCCGGCGAACCTCATCGCGAGGTACGCCATGTAGTAGGACTGGCGGATTCGGCTGCCGTCGCCGGCGGCCCACCCCTCCTTCTGCGCGTGTTCCTCGCATGAGGTGATGACGCGCGGGGTGAGCGGGGCCTCGCTGGTGTGGCCGTCGGTGTAGGTGACTTTCGCGATGTTGCGCATGGGTTATGCTCCCTTGATCTGTTCCAATGTCTTGTCGACGTACTGCTTGTAGAGGCGCGTCCACTGTGGTTCGGTGGAGGCGACACCACTGTTGACGAACTGGCGTCCGACGATGCGGCGTCGGGGCCAGCCGTAGTTGATGACTCCTGCGTAGGGCACCGATTTGCGGCCGGCGCGGATGATGCCGGCCTTCTGGGTCGCGCCGATTCGCACGCTGCCGGCCAGTCGGCCGGTCCTGCCGCGCGGGGCGAGTGCCTTGACCGCCGGCAGTGCGACGCCCGCCGCCTGCCGGTTGACCTCCTTGAGCTGTTTGAGGTCGGCGCCGGCCTTGCGCATCGTGGCCACGAACCGTTTCTGGCCGACCACGTACAACGCCTTGTCGGCCATCACGCGCTGGCCGTGGCCGTGTAGGCGCTGGCCTTCACGTTGGTGGCCGAGAACTCGAAGTCCTTCTTGTTGCGGGTCTTCACGTCGCCGCCGAACGCGATGGGCGCGATGGTCACGGTCATGTCCAGTTGGAGGGAGCCCTTGTTGTTCGGTATGAACTTGGCGGTCTTCCGCTCTCCGGCGTGGTTCAGACACCACACCTGCGCGCCCTCCATGCTGTAGTCCTCGCCGATGCTGCCCGACAGCTTCCAGGTGGAGGTGAGCTCCCCGCCTTCCTCGTGCCCATCAAGGTAGGTGTCGGGGTCCTCGCTGGAATTGTCGGGGGCGAGCTCCACGCTCGTGCAGTCCACGTCGAGCCTGCGCTGGTCGTCGGCGGCACCGATGACCAGGCTTCCCGGTCCCAGGGTGCGAATCTTGTCTGCCATGGTTGTTTCCTTTCGTGTTAGATGGCGTTCAAAGTGACTTCGTATGCGGCGAGCGTGCCCGCGTCGGCGAGGTTGAAGCCTGAGGCGGTGGCGCTGCGCAGGGGCAGGTTCTCCTGGTGCATGAGTTCGAGCACCTGCATGATGAGGGGGATGGCCTTCTGCTGGGTGGTGGGGGTGCCGGCCGTGACCATGAGCTTGATGGTGATTTCCGGCGGGTAGGGGTGCCATCCCTCCCATGTGAAATCAGGTGGTTCTATCCAGATGCTGGCCTTGCCCGGTGAGGGTTTGACCAGCGTGGGATCGTCGGTCACCTGTGTGACGATGCCGCCGAGCCCCGTGAGCTTTTCGGTCAGTTCGGCGACCGTGTTGTCGTAGTCGCTCATGACACCCCCATGCCGGCGGGTATGCCGGCGGCGCGCAGTTTCGGCCATGCGCTGCGCATCGGGTCGGTGCTGATTCTGAACGGTTCCACGCCGTCCACGGTCAGGCCGACGATGCCGTTGCGCGCGTCCTTCGCCTGCCATAGATCGAGGGAGATGCCAAGCACCACGTCATCGAGCAGTGGTTGGGCCAGTGTGTAGCCGGCGATGTGTGGGGCGAGGTATGCGCGCGCGGTCTTCAGCATGTCCGATAGCGTGGGCCTGTCGTCATCGTCCATGGTCCCGGCGAGATAGGCCAGTCTGCTGGTGAGCGGGTCCTGTTCGGTGTCGCTCATGGTCAGGCGGCGGCGAACTTGACGGGCAGGATGCCCTGCTTGAACGTGGTGCCGAACGCGGCGTAGCCGTAGACGCTGAACTGGCGGGTCAGGTTGATGATGTTGTCGGCCTGGAGCTGGAACGGGGAGCCGTTGGACTCCCACATGGTCACGGCGCTCTTGTCCATGAACACCACGGTGCCGTTCGGCGCGCCATCGAGCATACGCACGTCCTGGCGGAGCAGTCGGCCGCTGATTGATGCCGGGTCGAGCGAGCCGAGCGTGTCCGAGCCTTGGCCGGAGACGTCCAGGAAACGGTTGCCCTCGTCGGTCAGGTGCGCGATGGCCTTGAACACGTCCGGGCTCACGCCGATGTAGTCCAGGGTTGCGTTCACGTCGTCGAACTTGGCCGATGCGTCGATGATGAGATCGATCCAGTCGTTGGGCTTCAGAGCATCGGCGGTCTTTCCCACGGCCAGTTTGTCCGTGTCGCCAATGGCTTCGATGGAACCGTAGAGCGCGGTTCGGGCCGCGTTCTCGGTGGCGCGGGCGTAGGCCGCGGTCAGGCAACGCATCTCGAAGCTCACGTCCCCCACGGGCATGCGTTCGATGCGCTGGCGGCTCAGGTCGCCGTAGCCGCCGTATGTGTCGATGACGGCGGATTCGTCGCCGAACGTGACCTTGCCGAAGGGCAGCTGGTCGCCTTCCTTCGCCTGCTTGGCGACGGTGTGCGTGTCGGATTTGAGCACGAGATAGCTCATGCTCATTCCCTCCGCCGGCAGGGGCTGATGGGTGAGCAGCGTGGCGATCTTGCGTTTCTGCTCCAGAATGCGGATGCGGTCGGCAATCCAGGTGGGTTGCGGGTCGGCGGCCGCCACTACGGAACCGGTGTAGTCACGGGACAACAGCGCATTGTAGGCTTCCCGAGCCGCTTCGGCCTTGCCGGTGTCGTCGGACACCAGCGCCTTGAGCAGTTCGCCCTGGCTGTGGTATTCGCCCAGCGGCGACGTGCCGCGCTGCTGATTGAGACGGCTGGTCAGCGTGGTCTCGATGCCGCGCAGAATCTCGGCCTGTTCGTCCTGGCGGTTGGTGAGCTTGGCCAGGGCTTCGGTCCATTTCTCGGCCTGTTCGGTCATTGGGGTTTCCTCCTGATTGTTGTTGCGATGGTTGGTGAGTTTCGCGTTTTCATAGGCCGGCCAGCTCACGAGGCTGGTCTCCAAGAGCCGGACCTTCCTGCGATGGGTCACGCCGTCCTTGTCCTTCCGGTCCTCGATGGGAACGAAGCCCACACTGAGCGAATCAAGGGCCCCCTCGTCCAGCAGGGCCACGGCGTCGCGCCCCTGCTGGGTGTCCGCGATGCGCGCGGTGATGTGCAGGCCGTCCTCGCGGTTCTCGCCGGATGTGATGGAGCCGATAAGGGTGTCGTGCTGGTAGTAGAGCTTCGCGGAGTCGAGCCCCTCGAAGACGGTGTCGGGGTCGAAGGTCTCGCGTTCGCCCCACACGTCGATGACGTCGCCGAACGGCACGGCCACGCCCTCGATGGTGCGCCCGTCACCGTCGTCCTCGGAGCGGGCGAGCATTCGCCCCTTGAATCCGATTTCATGCTTCATCGGTGTTTGTTCCTTCCTGTGAGCCTCCGAGCGGGGGCATGTTCTCCCTTGAGCGGGCTTCGTCCACGGTCATCACGCCGGCCTCGATAGCGATCTTGTAGGTCTCCATGCGGGTTTTCGTGTCCGAACGGCGGAACGAGTCCCAGCCGAAATCGATGGTCTGGCCGCGTGGTATCACCATGCTCAGCGCGTCCTTCATCGGCTGCACGTAGGCGTTGAGGGTGAAGTCAGCGAACTGGCTCCATTCCTGTTCCACGTTGCTGTAGGTCAGGCTCGAACCGGATTCGGCGAGCATGAGCTTGGGCGGGATGCCGAACAGTCGGGAAAGCAGGGTGGTGTCGAATTTCTGGGTTTCCAGATACTGCATGTCGGACGGGCTGAGCAGCAACGGCGTGTAGGTCATGCCCCCGCCGATGACCTTGACGCCCTTCATGTTCTTCTCGAACCGTTGCTTGGTGTTGGTGGCGATTTCGTCGTTGATCATCTTGTCCGTGGAGAGGATGCCGGACGGCTGGGCTGGCTCGTCGAACCACATGGCCTTCGCATCCCTCGCGTCCATGGCACCGTTGATTTCCGCACGGCCGGCCTCCACGGGTCCCAGTCCATGCAGTCTGCCGGGAATGCTCACGAACGGCAGGTGAAGGATATCTTCATCGCGGTAGACGTTGCCCATGTACCCGTATTGCTTCCACGGGTTCGCGGGGTCGCCGCTCAGGTCCGTGATGCTCACCAACGAGGCGGGCAGCACGCGCAGACCTTTCACGGTGCCGTCCAGGCCTCTCAATTTCAGCCAGAACGCCTCGCCCCGCACCACCATGTCGCCCACGGTCAGACGGACGAACTCGCTGCGATGACGGTTGGGGTCGGGGCGGGAGATTATCGGCAGTTGGGGCACGATCTCCACGCCATCGCGCAACTGACGAAGGGGCAGCCCCGCGATGCTGGTCTCCAGAATCTGGACGGCGCGAAACACGGTGCTGTAGTGCAGCACGTCGCGGTCGGCCGGGGTACGGGCCGGCGGGGTCGTCAGCGGGCCTTCCGGTCCGGTGGCCGCGCGGTAGGCCGGTGCCATCCGGTTGAGCAGGCGTTCCACGAGATTCATGGCCCCAACCATGCACCGGCGCGGCCGGTTCTGTCCATGACGATGCGGCATCCAGCGGCATTGGGCGGCATCCAGCGGCATGTCGTCAGAAGACCTGGATATCGTCGGCCTCCCATTCGGGCAGGTGCATGTATCCCCAGTAGGCCATCGTCATGGCCTCCAACGCGCTCACGTCGCCGGCCGAACGGTTCCACAGCCATGCGTCGCCGCTCTTGCGTTTCGTGGCCCTGCACACCTGCTCGTCGGCCAGCCTGTCCGAGGCGTGCGTGAGATTATGTTGCTCCAACGCGCTTACGAACGATTGCGGGGCCGTCACCGCATCTGCCGCCCTCATGTCCGACAGCCGGTAGACGCGCTCGAACGTGTGCGGGTCATGGGCATTGGCGAGCACATCGGCCAAGGCGGCGGAGGGGCCGCGCGGGTCGATGCATACCGGTGCCCTGTAGTCGTTTTGGAGGGCCAGCAGTCTCGCGGGCGATTCGCCGGTGCCCGGCAGGTCGTCAACGATCTGCACGAGCGGCGGCAGTCCCCCGCCAACGCCGATGCAGGCGGCTATCACCGTGTGGGTCGCGTCCAGGGGCACGCCCACGCCGAAGCACACGCGCATCCCATGCTCCGGCGTGACCGGCTCGTCCATGGTGTCGGCCCACAGCAGGGAGTCGATGGCCCTGTCTGTGCTGCCGGCGTCGCGGATGTTGCCGAACGCCCTCGCCCAACCCTCCGCGTCGTCGTCGAACTGACGGCGGAACCCGGCCAATTGGTCGAAATCGAACAAATAACCGGCCCCCGGGTGATATCGCCATATGGTTTCGAGATCCTCCGGGTCGGCATCGAACGGTATGCCGAAATCAAAGAACGCGGTACGGTCGGGGATATCGCCGGCCCTCAGCCTGTCCAGGCGGTCGTTGAAATACTCGCTGCTGGCGTTGCCCTCCGTGCTCGTCCACCATATCTGCGGTCTCACGCCGGTGAGCTTCAGGCGCGTGGTGGTCGTGGGGATGAAACCGTCCTTGAGGTTCTTCGCCTGTTGTTTTGACAGGCTCCATACCTCGTCCACGTTGATCAGGTCGCCCTGCACGCCGTGGCCGGCCGCCTCGGTCGCGCCGCCCGGCCTCAGCTGGCTGCCGTTCTTGAACTCCAAGGCCATGCTGCCGTTGCTCAGGCGGGGTGGTTTGGCGAGTTTCCGCAGTCTCGATTTGCGCCATGATTTGACGAAATCGCGAAACTGGTCGTTGGCGTCCTTGCCGGTCTGGGCGAGATACCAGGTCTTGCGGTCCGGCCCCCACAACGAGTTGCGCACGTCGTAGCTTTTGGTGATGGTGGTCTTGCCCGCCTGTCGTTGGACGGTGAGCACGAGTTCGTCGTACCAGTAGGTGCCGGTGGACGGGTCGATCTCGCTGATGACATCGATGACCTGGCGTTGCCACGGGATGAGTGGCTTGCCCAGCAGTTCGCTGAACCTGGCCACGAGAGCGCCGTCGGTGGCGCGTTCCTGGTTACGCGCGGTCGCGTGGCGCGGTTGCAAGGATGGCGGCTGGTCGTGGTTCATCGCGCCGCCTTGCCCAGCAGTTCGGTGATTTCGGGGTCGTCGTCCATCGTGTCGTACATGCCCTCGAGCTGTTGGATATAGCCCAGAAGACTGGTCATGTTGCGGCTTATCTCGCGGCCGCGCGCGTTCTGCACGTCGATGTTGCGGGCGATGCTCAGCATCGATGAATAGATGAAGTCGGCCATCGGGTTCTCGGCCTTGCCGTCCCGGTACTCCTTGATGAACTCCCGTGTGGCCTTTTCCTGCGGTCCTTCGATCAGTCCCGCGTTCTCCAAGCCCTCGAAACCTGTCATGAGAAATTGCTCCAATCACAGTAATGGTGTATATTCCCTGTTTGAAGCATTTTCATAGCCTGATTTTGGGGTGCCGTCCCTATTTTCGGGCTTTTTTTATTGTTTTGTGGGGAACCAAAAACGGTGGGCGCGGGGTGTTCCTTCGCTTCGCTTCTCAAAAAAAACGACGGTCACCATGCCGGCCGCGCCGGTTGCGAGCCGATCGGGCCGGCATCGGGTCCGTTGGCGAGCCCGAGGGCCGCGAGCCTTGACCTGCGAGCCTTGAGCCTCGCATCGATGCCGGTCTGAGTGATGCCCTGCCGGTACCACTGGAGCACGCCGGCCTGCAACCGTTTACCAACGTCCATGCCTCGCGCCCTGAGCCTGTCCATCACCTCCTGCTTGCCGGGGTCGCAGACCGTGATGTCATAGTCCAGGGCGATCCACTCGTCCAGCAGCCGAGGGCTTCGCGGCGTGAAGGGCAGGGTCTTCACCAGCCACAGCTCCACCGGTTCCGTGACACGCACCATGTGCCGGTAGGCCCCGTACCATGCCCCTGATGCCATACGCCTCACCCATTCCACGGTGACGTGCTCGGCGTCCGAGCCCGGCATCATGGCCTTGGCCAGTGCGTCGAAGTCCAGCACCACGGCCCCCGGTTGCCGGTGCATGTCAACATACGTTGACTTACCGCCAGCCGGAGGGCCGATGACCGCGTGGATAAGCGCGCCATACCCGTTAAGCGTCCGGTCGCCCCGAAGCGAGTTGCAGTGCTTGCACGCGCGGCGAAGGTTCGCCGGCACGGTGGGCCCGCCCGCGATATGCGGCACGATGTGGTCCGTGGTGTCGCTGTGGTTCGTGCAGCCGGGCATCCCCAGCCAGCAGTCGTTGCCCCACCGCTCGATGACCTCGGCCGAGACGGCTGGCGGCACACGTTGCCTATCCCTTCTGCCCGGCATGGCGCCACCTTTCCACCTCGGCGCTCTCGTACCGGACCAGCCTCGTGCCCGGCCAGCGCGTCCAACGCGGCCCCTTGCCCACTTCCTGCCGCCACTTGCGCACCGTATCCGGCTTCACATGCAACAGTTCGGCCACCTCGGCCGTCGTCAAATACCCCATCATCCCTCTTAGAGCAAACTCATGCGAGACTGCATCTGCACGGTCGGCTGAGCCGCCTCGGCCCTGCGCCTGAATACGCTTACCTGCCCCTGCGCCCACAAATCGAACTGGCGTGCGTCCAACGTCCACGCGCCGCCCAGACGACGCACTCCCATGGCCGGACAGTCGCCGCCCAATGCGGCCAGTTCTATGTCGTTGCGCAGGTGCAGGACCTTCAACACGCGCATCGAATCGGGCAACCCCGTATGCTGTTCGTCGGCAAGGGCGTTGATGGACAGCCTGAAGCCCTCCAGCAGTTCGGCCGCGTCATGCGGAGCAGACCAAGGGCTCAACGCCTCGGCAAGGCTCGGATTCGTTCGCGCCATCAGTCCACCACCCAAGCCCACGAGCCGGTCCACCGGGCCAACGCCTGCATGGCCTCGCGCGCATCCCAGCAGCGCATCCCGTACTTGCGGGTCTTCGAGACGGGGCATTGCGCCAACTGCATCATATGGAACGCCTGGTTGTCGTCGATGCGCCCGTTACGTCTGGTTAGTCCGGCCCAGCGTGCGATCTGCTCGATGGTCACCAGAAACGATTCCGTGGTCTTCCTCGACTGGATGAACTCGTTGAGCTTCGGAAGCAACCGGATACCCGCGTCCTTCAGATTAATCTCGAACGTTGCTCTGCTCATAATCCGTAATCCCCTTACGTTGGTTTCTCATGTCCCTTTTGGGAGGGAGTGCTGGAGAGGTCAAGACCCGAAGATTCTCGGCCGAGACGCGCAACGCGAAATCTCGGCCGAGAATCCTCAAGTGGGTCTCGCTTTCGGTCGGTCGGCCGTCGATTGCAAGAGCAGGCCGAAGCCTGCCGGGAATGGTCCCCAAATCCAGCCCCACACAAGCGTGTGGTGATGCTGCCCGATTCCGCCTTTACCAGCGGCTGGATAGGGTCGGTGGCAACCTCTTAGTCTCACAAGTACCGCAGTTGCAATGCGGCCGGCCTCCACGCCACCACAGCGGGCATAGGTAGGGCTAGGCGTAGCCATACGCGCCATCACAGCCATTCCATTCTCAGTGACCCGATAGCGTCGGGCACGCATACGAACGCCTAGAGGCGTCTAAAGATACCTAGAACTACTCGGGCCCGTCCGGCAATACGGCCAGACAGCCGATGAGCCCGCGAACCTCCTCGGGCGTGAACACATAGACCTTCGACCTGAAGTCCCTGCGCCGCGTATGGGGCGTGATGCACACCATCAGACAACCATTGGCCGTCCTGGCCGACTGAAACCTGTAGCCCATATCACTCATGGCCAAACCTCCCGCCGATACGCTCCGGCACATCCGCCAGCACCATGCCCGCACACAGGCACGTCACACCCAGCAGTGCCCAGAAACCCATCACCGCGAACACCAAGCCCACGAACACCGCACAGAACGTGAGAACGCATTTATACAACCCGTGCATGCTTCGCCTCCCTGATAACCCTGGCGAACTCGCGGTTGATACGCACCATGTCACCCATCGACAGGCCACCAACCGCGAAATAATCACCATCCACACTGAAACTGATGCCGAACTCGTACGGGCTCCCCGCATCACCGGTCAGCCTGAACTCCGCATTGAAACGGTTGCTACTCGATTCCGGGTCAAACACCGACATTGTCAGCCCTTTCCAAAGCCTCATCGATCACTTCCCGCCAACGCAGAAGGTCGGTACGGGAAACCCGCATGCTCAGGCCGGCACCCGGACCGAAATAATCCGGGAAATCAGCTACACAGCCCCTGCTGTCGCTGGAATTGGCCACAACAATCTGCAACTCCTGACTCATTGCCTCACCTCCATCGGTACATCTGCTTTGCAAGCAGAGGGTTTACGTTTAGGTTCCTTCCTCCGGCTGCGTAAGCTGGGAATCGCACAAAAAACCAACCGTCGCAAACAACGGAGGAAGGAAGAATTATGGGTGGCATCGACTGGGGTGGCGTCGCAGTCGGCTTTCTCGGCATACTTGTAGGTGCCTGGTATTCTCGCAAAGCCAATAAGGAAGCCAGAGAAGCCAGCGGGGAAGCCAAAGAAGCCAATGAGAAAGCAGACCAAGCCAACAAAATAGCCGGCCAAAGCCTTGAAGAGGCGCGAGAGGCCAACAGGCTCACGCGAGACACTATAGAAGCTCAGCGGCAGCCGGACATTGTCGAATGGATATGCCAATGGGACACCGAAAAAAGACTGTTGACGATCCGAAACGTCGGTGAGAGTGTGGCCAAACAAGTCACAGTGACCGTCTGGGACGACAAAGGCAGGCTCATTCACCGCGTGCGGGATTTGAATTGGGACACCGAACAGTGGGAGGACAAGATAATCCCCCTGACGCTTCCTGACATGAGCCAGCTCATACGGGAAGGCGAGAAGCCCGCCCTTGATGAAAAAGGCCGTGAAATCCGGTACATGGACGGCAGCTGGGATATGGACGGGAAAGCCCACTACGTGCTGCATGTACGCATTTCCTGGACGGACTCGTTCGGAGCCATCCACAGTCAGAAGGAGCAAAGCCCGGAAATCAATAAATGATGATGTCATGGACGAGCCTCCATGACGGCGTCCATTCGGTTCATGTAGATTCTGAAGCATTCCTTGACCTCGTCGAAGGTCTCCGGTTTGGAATCAATCATGAACCGGCCGAACTCGAACGCTGACAAATACGCAATGGCCCGAGTGTTGCCCTCCAGCAGATTCGGCCAAGCCAGCACCGGAACTTTGAACCGTGTATCAGGCATCACGCCACCTCCAAGGGTTGACGGCCTAATAGAGCGTCGCTGGAGACGTTCAGCCAGCTGGACAGTGAGGATATTTCTTCAGCGGAGAAGCGAATTCTGCCGGCCAGTTTGTTAGAAAACGATGCTTCAGAAATGCCGAGTATGCCGGCACCGTCTTTCTGCATATATCCGCGAGCTGCTAGTGCGCCGCGTATTCGATTGCTCACTAGATTAGGCTCAGACTTAGTAGATTGCTTCATGGCTCAGATTTCTACCATAGAAACTCAGTGTATGCAAATCTTTCTGAGTTTCTGAGCTTATTGACTTAGTTCTGTGCTAATCTAATTGCTATGACAACAACGTTAATGAGCCCTAAGGCAACCGTTGGGGCAGATGATTTGCAGTCGGTTGTAACTCGCAATATGCGTGTAGCTCTTGCCCTTCGTGGGCGTAACCAAAAAGACCTTGCGGGGGCTATAGGCATCACTGAGCCGAGCCTGTCGGCGAAGTTCAAAGGCAAGACTTTGTGGAACCTCGTGGATATAGAAAAAGCCTCAGGTTTCTTCAATGTGAAACCTGAGGCGTTGGTAGCGGGGCATGGATTTGAACCATGGACCTCTGGGTTATGAGCCCAGCGAGCTACCGAGCTGCTCCACCCCGCGTCGGCTTGTCTCTCAGACAGCTCTATCTACAATAGGTGCAGATTCCAGA
>OIEV01000688.1_pt1 | contig 20785 bp, 19 predicted proteins | sample 1581881 | NCBI WGS metagenome assembly OIEV01 (sample SAMN03279760, study PRJEB24777) | human gut metagenome | isolation source: fecal sample PR121 from 1 month old male Malay infant, vaginally delivered... | place: Singapore | collected 2005-09-16 | reverse complement strand
TACACATTGGGGCTGATTCTGGATTCGACGGGATTTGCGAAACCCAAGGTGCATGCCGAGGGGCGGTTGGCCTCGTAAAAAGCCGCAAAAAATAGTCGCAAACGACGAAAACTACGCTTTAGCAGCTTAATAACCTGCTCTGAGCCCTCTCTCCCTAGCTTCCGCTCTTAAGACGGGGATCAAAGAGAGGTCAAACCCAAAAGAGATCGCGTGGATGCCCTGCCTGGGGTTGAAGCGTTAAATCTAATCAGGCTAGTTTGTTAGTGGCGTGTCTGTCCGCAGCTGGCAAGCGAATGTAAAGACTGACTAAGCATGTAGTGCCGAGGATGTAGGAATTTCGGACGCGGGTTCAACTCCCGCCAGCTCCACCACTTTTTAGTTGTTTGAAGTTCAATGAAGTCTACTAAGCCCGCACAGCACAAGCTCTGCGGGCTTTTTTACGTCTATTGTCGTCCAGTGAGAATTGCTGAGAACTACGAGTTATGGCACCCTGAATGGGACCCACTAAGAAGGGTCCAAAAATCGAGGGTCCCAAATGGCAAAAATCGCTAAGAAGCTCACTGACACTGAAATCAAAAGCACCAAGCCAGCCGATAAAGAAATCAACTTGTTTGACGGAGATGGTTTGATTCTACGAATCGCTCCTTTGGCGAAAGGAGGCAAGAAAAATTGGTATTTCAGGTATGCAGTACCAGTGAGCAAGAAAAGAACCAAAATGAGCCTTGGGACATATCCTCACCTTACCCTTGCAAGAGCCAGAGCCTTACGTGATGAATATCTCTCCTTTCTGGCAAATGGTGTTGATCCCCAAATCCATAACAACGATAAGGCGAAGGCATTAAAGAGTGCTACTGAGCACACTCTCCAAGCCGTAGCGCGGAAATGGTTAGATGAGAAGGTAAAGACATCAGGTATCTCACAAGACCATGCAGAAGACATCTGGCGCAGCTTAGAGAGAAATGTCTTTCCTGGTCTGGGTAATGTCCCTATCAATGAGATCCGACCTAAGCTCTTAAAACAACACCTTGATCCTATTGAGCAACGAGGCGTATTGGAAACTCTACGCCGTATCATTTCACGTCTGAATGAAATCTTCCGGTGGGCAGCCACTGAAGAACTTATTGAGTTCAACCCGGCTGACAACCTTGGTCAAAGATTCAGTAAACCAAAAAAGCAAAATATGCCTGCCCTTCCCCCAAGCGAATTGCCAAGGTTTATGGAATCTTTGACGAATGCGTCAATCCGGTTGGAAACACGTATGCTAATTGAATGGCAATTGTTGACATGGGTTCGTCCGGGTGAAGCTGTTCGCGCAAGGTGGTCTGATATTGATACAACCAACAACATTTGGAACATTCTTGCTGATTTTATGAAAATGAAAAAGCCTCACAAAGTTCCTTTGAGTAAAGAAGCTTTGCACGTCCTTGAATTAATGAAATCAATAAGTGGACATAGAGAATGGGTTTTCCCTAGCATTAAAGCGCCTCTTAACCATATGCATGAACAAACAGCCAACGCAGCTATCATCCGAATGGGATTTGGAGGCGAGCTTGTAGCTCACGGTATGCGTTCTATTGCAAGAACAGCGGCAGAGGAGTCTGGTAAGTTCAGAGCTGAAGTTCTTGAGGCAGCGCTTGCCCACTCAAAAAAAGATGAAATTATCGCAGCATACAATCGTGCAGAATATCTGATAGAGCGACAGAGTTTGATGCAATGGTGGAGTGATTACGTTCAAACTCAAAGAGCTAAAGCTATCGCTGCTTGACTGATACAGGGGATTAGCAAGAAGGATAGGGATAGCCTGAAATGCCCATATGCTGACGAATGCCCCGTAGCTAAAACATGCTCTCGAATTAAAAGCGCACATGTACATAAAACCAGTATAAAAACATAAGGTTATATAACTAAACTTTGATACGTATGCTTCCATATGTTTTTAGTGTTTGATATGGTGAAAAAAAGATACTGATGTTTTTTTATGCTTTCATTGCTTGTTTCCTTAGTGGGCTACCATATGGATTTCTTTGAAAAAACTAATGCTGACAAAAATTCAATAGGTTTTACCTATCAAGATTACGTTGCTTTAAAACATGCCTTAGAGCTTAAACCAGAAGAACACATTGGGATTGAAGTTTATGACGATCTCCATCTTGAGAGCATCGAGGGTCATAAAACTTTGGTTCAAGTTAAACATTCAATTAACAAGTCTAATATAACTAATAAAGACATAGACTTATGGAAAACATTATATAATTGGTCAGAGGCGATTAAGACCATAGGCGACAAAAGCATTAGCCTTATTTTTTACACTAACAAAGGTCTTACCTTAGAGCCTGGTATCGTGCAACTTTTGACTAACGACACTAAGGACATTGAAAAAATAAAAGATGAAATAGAAAAGATAGAACAAGATCATAAAAATAAGTCAGATGACCTCTATAAGTATATTTCTATCATAAACTCACTCGATAGCAATTCTTCTAAACGTTTATTTAATAGTATAAGTTTTCAACACAGCGAAGATGGGATCATTCGCCAAATAAAAACATTACTAAAAACATTAGCAATCCCTGATGATAAAATAGATGATGCTTTTAATTATATTTCAGGTGCTTTTTTTAAACATAAATATGACTTGGTTAAAAATCACACCAAAATAAATATAAGTTATGATGATTTTCGAAATAATTTGGGAATAGATAGGATTATTCAAATTTCAAGAAATTGTATAAATAATTTCGACCAATACTACGATTTTGAATCTGCATACCCAACTAACGTTGAGTCAAAGATATCTTACAAACAACTCAAAGATTTGGATTTGAATAGCGATTCAATCGTAAAATATATAAATGAAATGGCCAAAACAGAAGCTTTCATTCAAAAATTGCAAAGTTCTGGAGATTTAACAACTCAAGAAGAAAGACTAATATATCTAAAAGCGCTTGATGAATGGCAATCACGTCATTCAGCAACGTATATACGAAGCTGTTTTACAGAAATAAATGAAGATCATCTTAATAAAGCCTTCGCTGTCTATACTGAATTGACAGGAAATTGTAATATTGTGTTGGATAAAAATCAATTACCTAAATCTATGACTACAGGAACGTTTTTGCTCCTTTCAGATAAGCCCAAAATAGGATGGCTTCAAAACTGGGAGTCAGTCTATAAATGAAAATATATAACAATGAGCTTTTGGGTATATTCTCTTTGCAAGAGGTGTTATCAATAGCATCAAATATTGAAATAAGCAATGCAATGCTAATTTTACCAATTATATTTCATAAAAAAAGCTTAGATTACCTTGCCCACAAGAAAACCAATACACTATCTTTTCAAGATCTACTATTAACCAAGCCCGAAATAATAGTATCCATAAATAAAAGATTCTATAATTTCCTTCCATCCTCAGTTAATTGTGTTTCATTGTGCCTTGAAAATGGAATAGCTGAATTAGAACACGGTAAATTAGCATTTAAAAACAAGTTAATATTAGATAATGCGATCCCGTTTATTGGCAAAAGAGCCGTAAAAATACAGGCAGCATCTATAAATGTTGCACGTTTATTATTAGAAGAACCACACAATATATATGACATTTGTGGAGTTAGATTATAATGCAGATTACTAATATTTTAATATGGCAAATTGATTCAACCTTGAGGAATTTAGAACTTGAGGAAAATAAGGTAAATGTAATAACAGGTGATTCTGGCAAAGGGAAATCCTCAATACTGGCTATCATTGATTATTGCCTTTTATCCTCATCATCTGATGGTATATCAAAAACAAATGTCGATAATTTTGTAAATTGGTATGGGATTAGATTAAGTATAAACGGTAAATATTTCACTATTTGTAGAAAAGCGACACACTTTGAAGAAGATGATCTAGTTTACTTTGACAAAAATGGAGACATTCCACAAATCCCTATTAACAATATCAAAAAGGATGTTTTAAAGGAACATCTGAATTATGAGTTTGGTATTAATAGTTCTCTAAAAATCCCTTATGGTGGTAGATTCATACAACAAGGGTCAAAAGTATCCTATAGATATTTTATCCCGCATTGCTTTATAGATCAAACAACACTAACCTCTTCAGAACATCTTTATTCGAAAATCTCCGATTTAAAGACAAGAGAGCGTATTGACCGAACCTTTGACATGGCTCTTGGCAGTGAAAACGCCGAAACTATGATAATGAGAACGCGGTTAGAAGAATTACAAAGGAATCTTGCTCGTATCGAATATAAACAGTCGGCTAGCAAAGACTCTTATTTCAATTTCGAAAGTGAAATAGAATCACTATACGACAGGGCGTATTATTTTGGTTTAATAAGTGAAAGCAGCAAGAATGAACCAACTGTAAGTGATAAACTTGAAAATTTGAAAGCGATAGTTAATTACAAGGATATAAACGAAATCCCAGCAATTAATGAAAGAACAAAAACTGAAAAAGAACTTTTCCTCTTAAAAAAAGAACTGACAGACATTAATGAATATATAGAAACAAATACTGAATATAAGAAGTTTTTAAAAGACAACCAAGACTCTCTTTTAATAGCCAAATATTTAGATGATAATTTTAGCGAAATATTATATACAAAAAACATCTATTCAATCATTAAATCCTTATTGAACCAAAGCTCAGAGATAAAAAAGGCTATAGCCGAAAAAGGACAAAACTCACTCATATCAAAAACAAATGCTAAGAGAAAAGAGTTAGAACTTAAAATATTATCCTTGAATAAAAAACTTGCAACTGTTAGTGATGAAAAGATCACACCAATCGAGCTTTATCGGTTCATGGGTGAACTCAGCTCTGAAATTAAACGGATAGTTGTTCTCCCTAAATATGATTATACTGATACTATAGAAAAGATAACTACTAAAATTAATGAGTTAGAAAGCAAGATAACAGATAATAATGCCTTTAAAGAATATACATTGAGTTTACTGAACGGAAAAATAAAGGAAATATTCAAACGGATGCCTTTAAAAGGATTTGAGGATGCAACTCCGATATTCAACAAGGCAAAAAAAACACTTGATTTGATAAATAAAAATCAACTTGAAAAAATGATAGATATTGGAAGTGCTTCTAACTATATGTATGTACATGTAGCTTATTTCCTTGCACTTCACGAATTGGTAAGAGATAGAAAAGTACCGTGGGTTCCACGATTCTTAGTCATTGACCAGCCCAGCACTCCATATTTTAGTACTGCTGGTAAAAAAACTGATGACTTTGCAAGTCTTGATGCAGCCCTAAATGAAATTAATTCCTTTGTTGAGAAAATGCGGCCTCATGGTGGTTTCCAAATAATACTGTTAGAGCATATTGAAGAGTCTTATTGGCTTGACAGAGAAATGACGAACTTTACGCTTGTTGATAATGAATTAAGAGGAAATTATGGTTTAATTCATTTCAAATAAAATCGTACAGAGATTATGAGGGCACTATGATTGCATACATAGTGCCACAACTTATCAGCAACGAGGTTTGTAACCAACATCCAGAAAAAAATTTGAAAGCTCTGAACGTGTTATTTCAATATGATAGGAATGAAGCCTGCATCACTATTCATTGATACAAATGAGTATTGCATGTTTCGAATAACCACATGCACCTAATAATGCCCTCACTATTACCGAAGCTCAAAAACATGCATTAAATAAGCACCAATGCGCTTACCATCCGAATCTGGTTTTGGGCGAGCTTGTAGTCAATGGTATGCTGTCTAATACAAGAACAGCGGTAGAAGCGTCTGGTCCGTTTAGAATTGAAGCACTTCAAGCTACACTTACACATTTCAAAGAAGTTGAAATATGCAACCGCTCTTCATGTAAGTATCCCGCATAATCGTGCCATTCACATTTAGAGATCCTCCGGCATAATCACTCTGCCAACAAAGGAGATCGCTATGCGTAAAGCCCGTTTTACTGAGCATCAGATCATTGCCGTAATTAAATCGGTTGAAGCCGGACGAACCGTTAAAGATGTCTGCCGGGAGGCAGGTATCTCTGAAGCCACCTACTACAACTGGAAGTCCAGATACGGCGGCATGGAGGCTTCTGATATTAAAAAGATCAAGGATCTTGAGGACGAGAATCGGCGTCTCAAACAGATGTTTGCCGACCTGAGCCTTGAGAACCGGGCGCTGAAAGACGTTATCGAAAAAAAGCTTTAAAACCAGCCTTTAAGCGTGAGCTGGTCACTCATCTGATAACGACATTTGGACTCAGTATCCGTCAGGCCTGCCGGAGTCTGAACCTGAGCAGAACGGTTTACCATTACCGTCCGGATACCACGCGTGACGAACCCGTTATTGTCGCGTTGCAGGCAGTGGCAGAACGATACCCACGGTACGGTTTTCCAAAACTTTCCAGGTTCTGCGGCGGCAGGGATACCCGTGGAATCACAAAAGGATCCATCGTATTTATTGTCTGCTGAAGCTGAATTTTCGCCGTAAAGGCAAACAACGGTTGCCGGTGCGTAATCCCTCGCCACTGGTCACACCGGAAGCGCTGAACCAGAGCTGGTCTGTCGATTTTATGCATGATGCTCTGGTCTGTGGCCGTCGTTTTCGCACGTTCAATGTCGTTGATGACTTTAACCGTGAAGCATTGTCGATTGAAATCGATCTGAATCTGCCAGCTCTGCGCGTGGTCCGTGTGCTTGACAGGATCGCGGCAAATCGCGGCTATCCTGTCATGCTACGCATGGATAATGGTCCGGAATTTATCTCACTTGCACTGGCTGAATGGGCAGAGCAACATGCAGTAAAACTGGAGTTTATCCAGCCGGGTAAGCCGACACAGAACGCTTTTATTGAGCGCTTTAACCGAACATACCGTACAGAAATACTCGATTTTTATCTGTTCAGAACGCTGAATGAAGTGCGGGAAATCACGGAAAGATGGGTGTCAGAATATAACTGTGAACGCCCTCATGAATCACTGAACAATATGACACCGGAGGAATACCGACAGCACCATTATTTGGCCGGGATCTCAAAAAATGCATGGAACTAAAACGGGTCTATTTACAGTATAACCAAGGGTACGAAAACTAAGGCTGGTACTAGAAAGGTCGAATTATCGAACGAAGCGATGCTTGCCTTGCCGAGCCAAAAGCCATTCTCGTATATGAAGGAGGCGACAGTGTTTGAAGATCCCAAAACGGGAAAAGCCTGGGCAAGTGCAGATGCTATAAGGAAGAAAGCATGGGTTCCTACTCTACGTAAAGCAGGAATCAGATATCGTAACCCATACCAGACACGACACACCTTCGCCACACGGCACATAAGTCAAGGCGCAAACCTATTCTGGCTAGCTACACAGATGGGGCACAAAGGTCCGGAAATATTATTTCGACATTATGGTTCATATCTAAAAGAATATGATGGGAATACCTCGGCCAACTTAAGAGTAGGACTAAAGTAAGATTAGGCTAATGGTCTTTACAGGCCATTAGTCATATCAATACATTTTGCACTGTGTAATTCTCAACCCCATAATGTGATGCCAACACCGCAAGAAATTCACTTTGCGAAGATAAAACTTTTTCTAACATATTTCTTTTAACCAAAGAAACAAATAGAGCTGCAGTTCTTGCTTGACAATTAATAGATTTAGCTGGGTTAAATTCAATATCAGTGAAACCATCGTAATTTAAAAGATTCATAGCCAGATCTTTATTTTGATTGAGCGCACTCAAATACAGCCAATCATAAAAAGCTGTTCTAGGGATAAGTGGCCATATTGTATTGTAAAAATTAAAACTTACTAATCCTCCTGACTCCTTAAGTCTTATATCTTTTTTAGCTTCAATCGAAGTTTTATCTAATATATCAACAAAAGGCCCACCATTTTCAAAAACTTTACTTGCCTGAAATGCTGACTCAACTGAAAATTCTTTACCTAATTTTTTGGTTTTGATTCTGAGATTAAATGCACTAAGCTGCACTCCTATTATATCTTCGGATTTACTCGAAATTTCTAATAGAGAGTACAGTCCCAGACCACTAGCAGCTGAATGTAATGCCCTGATCGATTTTTGCTTTTGCGACTTAGACATCCCTGGGGACCAAGGAAAATCTACGTCTTTCGTAATTGACAAGACTTGTCCAGTGCTTGTAGGTATGAAAACAGGTCTAACGGCCATAACTTATCCTAAACAATAATGTCTCTGGGAGAAGAGCGTCTTACCATTAAGATTAGCATAGTAGCGTTGATTTGTCTGTGGATATTTCTCTTTAAATGGTTTATATGAATCTTTGTTAGGATGTATATATTTCACTATATATGATGGATCGATTTGTTCAAATACTAACACTTCAGCTTGAACATCTGTTGTATATTGATCCGTAAGATAATCTTCTCTCGTAGTCCCATATACTTCATTTGCAAATAAAGCGCTAAATGCTTCGGCTCCTTTCATTAACTCAAGATCATTGAGACGAACATTATTTGAAGCTGCATTCGTAGGATAAAATGCACAATCCTTATCCCATAGAACTGAAGGGTCAATTTCCAATATAACCCAGTTCCCAGGCTTTAACATCCTACATTTATAGAACATTTTTGCATTAGGGAAACTTACTGACAAACATATCGCATCAAGATGCCCATCAATTCTTTCAGAATCATTGAAACTGTAGTCATCCCCTTCGGCATCAAGGTCTGAACGCGATAAAAGCCCACTCTCTATAATGGAGGCTAGATTATCACTGTGTGTAAAATGAAATAACTTAGTAATATTCCGTTGTTGAACTATTTCCTGAATGGTCATTATAAACATCCATTTTAATTTAAAATTTAATATTACACGAATAACACAGACTTAAAGAATCCACAAAGGATACGTATGTGATCTACATCAAATAAAAATCAAATATTACAATCAGTTATATCAATACTGACGCGGGTTCAACTCCCGCCAGCCCACCAAAATTCTCCATCGGTGATTACCAGAGTCATCCGATGAAGTCCTGAAAGCCCGCACGGCGCAAGCCCTGCGGGCTTTTTTGTGCCTTGAATTTATCCCGCGCAGTCCAAAGAGAACTCATTAAATCCGCACCTTTCAGGCCCATTGATAGGCACAACGAAAAGCTCTGGTATTTTCACGTTACCGATACCCCGCTAGCCCCCCTCTCAGAATTAGACCTCCCACGACACTCGCACAACCCTTTAACCTTCCGGCCGCGTTAGCGGCCGGAGTGATAGGTTTACCCCTTGTCAGAATACGCGTCCAGCATGGCAAGGACCGCCCGACGCGCCGCATCGTCTGCGATATCGTCAGGCAGCGCATCAGCCCGCAGGTTGATATAAGCGTCAGCAGCCCTTCGAATGGCAATCCCGACGGAGTGACGATCGTGTGTTGCCAGAGTGGAAGTCAGCAGGCCATCGGGATCAATGCCGAGGGCTTCTATTCGACGAACGCCGCGTTGCGGTAGATTGGCGCGACGAAACAGCATCGGTCCCAGCACTTGTTCCCGGAAGAAAGACAGCATCCCCAGCGCTTCGAAGAGTTCCCCCCTGCCCAGTTTAACCACGGCATAATGCAGCCAGATCCAGGCCCGGGACTCAAACCACTCCGGCGTCATATCCGGCCAGTGAGCGCTAAATTTTGCCAGCTGTCGCTCGAGAGCATCGTTATCACGGGTAAATAGCACGGCAGGCTCCTCAACGCGCTGAGTAAGCATGTCCAGGGTGATAAATTTCAGATCGACATGCAGAAGTTCCGGGCCAAACAGGCAGATCAGCAGGCGAGGCTCACCGACGTGTTCCCCGGTGAAAGCATGTAGCAGATGGCCGAGCGTTCCGGCGAACGCCATACGCTGAGCCATGATTTCGTCATAATAGAGAGGGTCGATCACCACCACGAAATCCAGATCGGAGTATTGATCAAACCCGCCATGGATAAACGAGCCACCGGCGAGAAGGGAGTGGATCCGCGAATCAGACTGTAATTTAAGCTTCAGTTGCTCTGCAAAACTTCTGTGTAAATCGGGTAGCGTATTAAGCATACTTTTTCCTGTTCACAAAAAAGACAAAGCATTACAGAATATCGAGTGATTCATCAGCAGACCAGATATTTCTGCTGGAACCCAGCCCTCCATCGCGAAGCGCTAAATGCAAGCAATACTCCCCTCAAACCACCTCGCTCATCCACTCAGCAAACGCCCGCACGGCGGGAGAGAGAAAGCGCTGGTGCGGATAGAGCAATGTGACGGGTACCGGGGGCGGCTGCCAGTCCGTCAGCACTTCCACCAGTCTCCCCTCCTGCAGGTGGTCAGCAACGATATTCTCCGCCAGCTGCGCCAGCCCAAATCCTGCCAGGCACATTTTTATATAGAGCCCCGTTTCATTCACCGCGGCGTTGCCGCTGACGGGTACAGAAAAGGTCTCGCCATGGCGGACGAAGCGGAACTCATCGGCCCGCCTCGCCTGACCGGAGAAATAATGCACAGCCCGGTGCTGAGTGAGCGCCTCCGGTGACGGCGGCACACCATATTCCCGAAGATAGTCCGGTGACGCGCAGGTCACCCAGCGAAAGCGGCCCAGAGGGCGGGCCACCAGGCTGGAGTTGTTCAGCTCTCCCGTTCGTATCACGCAGTCGACGCCTTCCTGAATGAGATCGACCTGGCGATCGCTGACGCCGATCATCAGGTAGATATCGGGATAGCGCCGGTAAAAGTCCGGCAGATGCGGCATGACGATGAAATGCGCGATGCCCGCGGGCATATCAACCCGCAGGCGCCCCTGAGGCCGCGCGACAGACTCGCTCAGGGTGGATTCACTATGTTCGATGAGGGCGAGAATTTCCCGGCACTGCGCCAGATACTGCATCCCTTCCGGGGTAAGGCTCACCCGCCTTGTGGTCCGGTTCAGCAGCCGCACCTTCAGGTATTTCTCAAGGTTTTTAATGGTACTGGTGACAGTGGAGGCCGGCAGGGAAAGGGTTTCCGCGGCACGCACGAAGCTTCCTGCCTCCGCGACGCGCATAAACATCTGCATAGCCTGAATACGATCCACCTTCTTTCTCTCCTGTAGCGAGCAGCTTACCGACAGACGGCATGATTATTCGTGGATTATGAATAATGAAAACAATTTACGCACCTTTTTACGCTTAATCGCCTGGCGTATCGTTGCACGGTGGATTACGAAAGGGGGCCCGAAAATGAACATGCCCTCAATAAATATCCAGATAATCATTACGTTAAATAGCATGCACAAAGGAAAAACCATGTCCGTTCAGCCTGTCGAAATAAGTAAGGCCTATCGTTTATTGCAGGTCGGGTCCACCACCATGATTTCCGCAAAATATGATGGCGTCGAAAATGTCATGTCAGCCGCCTGGGTTGGGCTGGCAGGCGAGCGAAAAGTGGTGGCCTATATTGGCACCCAGGCTTTCACTCGTCAGCTGGTGGAAAAGAGCGGCTATTTCGTGGTGCAGATCCCCGTAGTCAGCCAGATGGCAACCGTCCTCTACGCTGGCGGGCGCAGCTATGCCGACGCGCCGGATAAAAATGACACCATCCCCTTCTTTTATCAGCCGGAATTTGATCTTCCTCTTGTGGCAGGCTGTGCGGGCTGGCTGGTGTGCAAAGTGATGCCCTACCCGGACATTCAGCAGCAACACAATCTGTTTATGGGCGATATCGTCGCCGCCTGGAGCGATGACCGGGTATTCCGCAACGGACACTGGATCTTTGATGATGCGCCGGACGAGCTACGGACCGTTCACTATGTCGCAGGCGGGCAGTTCTATGCCATCGGCAAAGGCAGCAAATTCGATCATGGGCCGGGTCAGGACTGACCCTCCCCGGTCATGCGGATCGCTGACGAGATGTCTGCGCAACAGAGCGGCTGATACTCCGGCGCCAGACGCCGGGCGCCTGGCCGTACTGGCGCTTGAAGCTGCGGTTGAAGGACTGCTGGGAGTCAAAGCCGAGGGCAATCGCCACGTTCAGGATCGGCTCGTTGCTGTGGGCTAAGCGTTCGATCGACTTTTGCAGCTTTTTCGCCCGAATATATTCTCCGAGGGGCTGCCCGGTATGTTCTTTGAAGATCCGCTGCAGGTGCCACTTCGAATAGCCGGCTCGTCGGGCAACGGTGTCAATATCCAGACGGCTATCAAGATGGTTGTCGATCCAGTCGATCAGATCCTGAATGATGGCGCCAGTGTTCATCATGTTACCCCCTCGCGGCCGGTTAAAAGCATCTTTGTCAGTTGCATTTAAAGGTGGCCTGTTTTTACACAAAATGCAAGTTTTATTGTTACATTTAAATCCACGCCGGGATCGCGGTTTTTTATCTCCCCCTGGACCGCACATAAAGTGCAACAATTATTCTTGCACTTGATTAAGCGCCTTCCTACAATCGCCGCGATAGTGTATTCGAAATTGTTACAGTTTTGTGGCGATGATCGACACAAATGGCCTTAAGCCAGCCCGGACAAAGGAAGTGGCGCGGCTTCTCACGCTGCGTCTTGCCCGGCGGCTACATTTACCGGAATAAAAATAATGAGCCTGCAAAAAACCTGGGGAAACATTCACCTGACCGCGCTCGGCGCGATGATGCTCTCCTTTCTGCTCGTCGGCTGCGACGACAGCGTCGCGCAAAACGCTGCGCCTCCCGCCCCGACGGTCAGCGCCGCTAAGGTGCTGGTGAAGTCGATCAGTCAGTGGGATAGTTTTAACGGTCGCATTGAAGCGGTGGAGAGCGTTCAGCTTCGCCCTCGCGTCTCGGGATACATTGATAAAGTGAATTACACCGACGGCCAGGAGGTGAAAAAGGGCCAGGTGCTGTTCACGATAGATGACAGAACCTATCGCGCCGCGCTGGAGCAGGCGCAGGCGGCGTTGGCAAGAGCCAAAACGCAGGCCAGCCTGGCGCAAAGCGAGGCGAACCGCACCGATAAATTAGTCCATACCAACCTCGTCTCCCGTGAAGAGTGGGAGCAGCGCCGGTCAGCCGCGGTTCAGGCGCAGGCCGACATTCGCGCCGCGCAGGCGGCGGTGGATGCCGCGCAGCTTAACCTCGACTTCACCAAAGTGACCGCCCCTATTGACGGCCGCGCCAGCCGGGCGCTGATCACCAGCGGTAACCTGGTCACCGCGGGCGACACCGCCAGCGTGCTCACCACCCTGGTCTCGCAGAAGACGGTGTACGTCTACTTTGACGTCGACGAGTCAACCTACCTCCACTATCAAAACCTCGCCCGCCGCGGGCAAGGCGCGTCCAGCGATAATCAGGCGCTTCCGGTGGAGATTGGCCTGGTTGGCGAGGAGGGTTACCCCCACCAGGGCAAAGTGGATTTTCTCGATAATCAGTTAACGCCGAGTACCGGCACCATCCGCATGCGTGCGCTGCTGGATAACTCGCAGCGTCTGTTCACGCCAGGGCTGTTTGCCCGCGTGCGTCTGCCGGGCAGCGCAGAGTTCAAAGCCACGCTTATCGACGACAAAGCGGTACTGACCGATCAGGATCGTAAATACGTCTATATCGTTGATAAAGATGGTAAAGCACAGCGCCGCGACATTACCCCAGGGCGGCTGGCAGACGGTTTACGCATCGTTCAGAAGGGGTTGAATCCTGGGGATAGCGTCATCGTCGACGGCTTACAAAAAGTGTTTATGCCGGGTATGCCGGTTAACGCCAAAACCGTTGCCATGACCTCCAGCGCCACCCTTAACTGATCCCTAATCAGAGAATCCAAGACATGGACTTTTCCCGCTTTTTTATCGACAGGCCGATTTTCGCCGCGGTGCTGTCGATTTTAATTTTTATCACCGGGTTAATCGCTATCCCACTGCTGCCGGTGAGCGAATATCCGGATGTCGTCCCGCCGAGCGTCCAGGTGCGCGCGGAATATCCCGGCGCCAACCCGAAAGTGATTGCCGAGACCGTGGCGACGCCGCTGGAGGAAGCGATCAACGGCGTTGAAAACATGATGTACATGAAATCGGTCGCCGGCTCCGACGGCGTGCTGGTCACCACCGTCACCTTCCGCCCGGGTACCGACCCGGATCAGGCGCAGGTTCAGGTGCAGAACCGCGTCGCGCAGGCCGAAGCGCGCCTGCCGGAGGATGTACGCCGTCTGGGGATCACCACCCAGAAGCAGTCTCCGACGCTGACCCTGGTGGTGCATCTGTTTTCGCCAAACGGTAAGTACGACTCGCTGTATATGCGCAACTACGCCACGCTGAAAGTGAAGGATGAGCTGGCGCGCCTGCCCGGCGTCGGCCAGATCCAGATTTTTGGCTCCGGTGAATATGCGATGCGCGTCTGGCTGGATCCCAATAAGGTCGCGGCCCGCGGTCTGACGGCCTCGGATGTGGTGACGGCGATGCAGGAGCAAAACGTCCAGGTGTCTGCCGGACAGCTTGGCGCCGAGCCGCTGCCGCAGGAGAGCGATTTCCTGATCTCCATTAACGCCCAGGGCCGTCTGCATACCGAAGAAGAGTTTGGCAATATCATTCTGAAAACGGCGCAGGATGGCTCGCTGGTCCGCCTGCGCGACGTGGCGCGCATCGAGATGGGTTCCGGCAGCTATGCGCTGCGCTCCCAGCTCAACAATAAGGATGCGGTCGGGATCGGTATCTTCCAGTCACCCGGCGCTAACGCCATCGATCTGTCGAACGCGGTACGCGCCAAAATGGCCGAGCTGGCCACCCGCTTCCCGGAAGATATGCAATGGGCGGCGCCGTACGACCCGACGGTTTTCGTCCGCGACTCCATCCGCGCGGTGGTGCAGACGCTACTGGAGGCGGTAGTGCTGGTGGTGCTGGTAGTGATCCTGTTCCTGCAGACCTGGCGCGCGTCGATTATCCCGTTGATCGCTGTGCCGGTATCGGTGGTGGGTACCTTCAGCATTCTCTATCTGCTGGGCTTCTCGCTGAATACCCTGAGCCTGTTCGGGCTGGTACTGGCTATCGGTATCGTGGTGGACGACGCCATCGTGGTGGTGGAGAACGTCGAGCGTAATATCGAAGAGGGGCTTGCGCCGCTTGCCGCGGCGCATCAGGCGATGCGTGAGGTCTCCGGGCCGATTATCGCCATTGCGCTGGTGCTGTGTGCGGTGTTCGTGCCGATGGCGTTTCTCTCCGGGGTCACCGGCCAGTTCTACAAACAGTTCGCGGTGACCATCGCCATCTCGACGGTGATCTCGGCCATCAACTCGCTGACGCTCTCCCCGGCGCTGGCGGCCCTGCTGTTAAAGCCGCACGGCGCGAAGAAAGACCTCCCTACCCGGCTGATCGATCGCCTGTTTGGCTGGATTTTCCGTCCGTTTAACCGCTTTTTCCTGCGCAGCTCGAACGGCTATCAGGGACTGGTAGGCAAAACGCTTGGACGCCGTGGCGCAGTGTTTGCGGTGTACCTGCTGCTGCTCTGCGCCGCTGGGGTGATGTTTAAAGTCGTCCCCGGCGGGTTTATTCCCACCCAGGATAAGCTGTATCTCATTGGCGGCGTGAAGATGCCGGAAGGGTCGTCGCTGGCGCGCACCGACGCGGTGATCCGCAAAATGAGCGAGATCGGGATGAATACCGAAGGGGTCGACTATGCGGTCGCTTTCCCGGGGCTTAACGCGCTGCAGTTCACCAACACGCCGAATACCGGGACGGTCTTTTTTGGCCTGAAACCGTTCGACCAGCGCAAACACACGGCGGCGGAAATTAACGCGGAGATCAACGCCAAAATCGCGCAAATCCAGCAGGGCTTTGGCTTCTCCATCCTGCCGCCGCCGATTTTAGGACTGGGTCAGGGTTCCGGCTACTCTCTGTACATCCAGGATCGCGGAGGGCTGGGCTATGGCGCGCTGCAAAGCGCGGTGAATGCGATGTCCGGGGCGATTATGCAAACGCCGGGGATGCACTTCCCGATCTCGACTTACCAGGCTAACGTGCCGCAGCTGGACGTGCAGGTCGATCGCGATAAGGCGAAAGCACAGGGGGTATCGCTAACCGAGCTATTCGGTACGCTGCAGACCTATCTCGGCTCGTCTTATGTCAATGACTTTAACCAGTTCGGGCGTACCTGGCGCGTGATGGCCCAGGCCGATGGGCCATACCGCGAGAGCGTGGAAGATATCGCCAACCTGCGCACCCGCAATAATCAGGGCGAAATGGTGCCGATCGGCAGTATGGTGAATATCAGTACCACCTACGGCCCGGATCCGGTGATCCGCTACAACGGTTATCCGGCGGCGGACCTGATTGGCGATGCCGATCCGCGTGTCCTCTCTTCTTCACAGGCGATGACGCATCTGGAGGAGCTGTCGAAGCAGATCCTGCCGAATGGGATGAATATTGAGTGGACGGATCTCAGCTTCCAGCAGGCCACCCAGGGCAACACGGCGCTGATCGTCTTCCCGGTGGCGGTGCTGCTGGCGTTCCTCGTGCTGGCCGCGCTGTATGAAAGCTGGACACTGCCGCTGGCGGTGATCCTTATCGTACCGATGACGATGCTCTCCGCGCTGTTTGGCGTCTGGCTGACCGGGGGCGATAACAACGTCTTCGTGCAGGTGGGTCTGGTGGTCCTGATGGGCCTGGCCTGTAAAAACGCCATTCTGATCGTCGAGTTTGCCCGCGAGCTGGAGATCCAGGGGAAAGGCATCATGGAAGCGGCGCTGGAGGCATGCCGCCTGCGTCTGCGCCCGATCGTGATGACCTCCATCGCCTTTATCGCCGGGACCATTCCGCTGATCCTCGGCCACGGCGCGGGGGCGGAAGTCCGCGGCGTCACCGGGATCACGGTGTTCTCCGGGATGCTGGGCGTGACGCTCTTCGGTCTGTTCCTGACGCCGGTGTTTTACGTGACGCTACGGAAACTGGTGACCCGCAGGAAGCCGGTCCAGGAGGATCTGCCCGCCTAGCCTGCAGCAGATAACAAAAAAACCGCCTTCACAATTTGAAGGCGGTTTTTTTTCGTCACCAGAAAATGATTAATGCGCTTTTTTAAAGCGGGCGATCATTTCCGGCACCGGGTCGCAGCCGCTGGTATCGGCGTTTTTGACCGCCTCCAGCGCGCTGGCCACGGTATGGCGAGCGAGGACGTTTAACGAAGCCTGCTCTGCTTCATCGGCAACCGATTTGAAGTACCAGCAGGCGTTGGCGCTGACCACGCAGCGGGCCGGGACGTCAGGACGCGACGCCCACAGTTTTTTATCTTCGATAACCGAAAGATAGATATCACGCAGGGTGATCTTGTCCGCCGGACGGCCAAGATGAATTGAGCCGTTGCGGCCAAGCGTGGAGACGATAATGCCGTCACGAGTTAGCGGAACCATTAGTTTACGGATAAAGCTCGGGTTCGCTTCCAGGCCGTAGGCCAGAATCGCACTCGTCGAACGTTCACCCATCTGCTCCGCCATTGCTACGCTGAGAACCATCTGCAAAGCTGTCGGGAAGCGGTAATCTAACATGGCAGTGTCCTGGGTTGCGGTGAATCTTGTTCTTTTTGGCACCGCAGAGGTGAATAATCAATGAACAACAATATAACAAATACGGGAATTTTTTTGAAGCAATCTGCGGTTAGCCTGCGAAGTAAATTTTCTGATTTCACGGGCAAAGGCGGGGCAAACACAGATTCCCCTTCGTACCGTTTTATTTAACGCAAACGCCATCCTTTGTTCCGCTAGCCGCGCCCTGTCGCCCCGCGACCTGTCCACACCAGCGGCGCCTAACCCTGTGGATAACCTGGAGGCAGTTGCCTGGCAGCCGCAGCCCGGGCGGGCTACCGGCAGCCGTTCGTTTTTTGAACAGGGAAAACTCCCCCGCCGGGCTGCGCGCTGAGCGCCAGAGCCACCACCGCGGCGGAGGGAAGCGCCCGCCCCGCTTAATAATTCCACTTCGGCCGCGCCACCGTGTTTTTCTTCAGCAGGTCGCGGAACGCTTTCAGGTAGGGCTCATTGCTGCGCCCGCGCTTACAGATGGCCGAGAACGGCGACTGAAAGCCAAACTCGTTGGGCAGCAGCACCCGCAGGCGGTTCTCTTTGATCCACGGCCAGGCGTAATGCTCCGGCAGATAGCCAATATATTTCCCCGAGAGGATCAGCAGCAGCTGGGCGTCGACGGTCTCGACGGTGGCGCTCCCTTTGCTGAAGCCCCGACGGCGGAGATCGCTGGTGTTCCAGTAGCTGCGGGTCACCAGCGGGCACTGGCTGATCTGCTCTTTATCGAGCTGGCGGCTGAAGAACATCGGGTGCAGATCGCTGCAGTAGAGCCAGTGCTGTTCACGGTACAGCGGCTCGCTGATGATGTTATGCACCTGCGAGTTGTAGCTGCCGATAGCCAGGTCGATATGGTTGTTCAGCACGCCGTTCAGTTGCTCCGCCGGGGTGCGGATAATCAGTTTGATATGCACATGGGGAAATTTGTCGCTGAAGCTGCGCAGAACCACCGGCAGCGAGAGCGCCGTTTCGGTCTCGATGGAGTCGAGCGTCGAGATGCACAGGGTGCCGCTGTGCTCCCCTTTGAGCAGCGCCGACTGCCGCTCCAGCTCATTGAGTTCGCTCAGCACGCGGATCGCCTGCTGTAAAAACTGCTGACCTTTCTCGGTCAGAGAAAAGCCGCCGCGCCCGCGCTGGCAGAGGGTGAAGCCGAGCTGTCCCTCCAGCTGCGACATGGCATTGCTGATGGCGGAGACCGAAATACCCAGCTCCTGCTGGGCCCGGCTGTAGCTCTCCAGGCGGGCCACCGCCTCGAAAACCTGCAGCTGGCGAATATTGAGGCTGGCGTCGTGATGCATCGTATTTAGTTCACCAATAAATGAACTGAGTATTTACGCCAGACGATGTAAAGTCCAGCGCGGGTTGCGCACTATCTCTCCTGTTACGTTTCATCCGTCAGATTCAGGAGCAGACATGGATAACCTCTTTCACCAACCGCAGGGTGGCAATGAGATGCCACGCTTCGCCGGACGCGCCACAATGATGCGCCTGCCGTTTATCGAAGATTTACAGGGACTTGACGCGGCATTTGTCGGCATTCCGCTGGATATCGGCACCTCGCAGCGCTCGGGCACGCGCTACGGACCACGCTATATTCGCGCCGAATCGGTGATGATCCGTCCGTACAATATGGCGACCGGCGCCGCGCCGTTCGACTCGCTGTCGGTGGCTGATATCGGCGATGTGCCGATCAATACCTACAGCCTGCTCAAATCGGTGCAAATTATCGAAGATTACTACACCGGTTTGAATAGTTATCCGCTGATCCCGCTGACCCTCGGCGGGGACCACACCATTACCCTGCCGATCCTGCGGGCGCTGACCAAAAAACATGGTCCGGTGGGCCTCATCCACGTCGACGCCCATACCGACACCAATGATGAGATGTTCGGAGAGAAAATCGCCCACGGCACCACCTTCCGCCGCGCCGTTGAGGAGGGACTGCTCGACCTCAAACGGGTGGTGCAGATTGGCCAGCGCGCCCAGGGCTATGCCGCCGGCGACTTCCAGTGGGGCGTTGACCAGGGCTTTCGCCTGGTGCAGGCGGAGCAGTGCTGGCATACCTCGCTGGCGCCGCTGATGGCCGAAGTCCGCCAGCAGATGGGCGACGGGCCGGTGTATCTCAGCTTTGATATCGATAGCCTCGATCCCATCTGGGCTCCAGGAACCGGGACGCCGGAAGTTGGCGGTCTGACCTCCATTCAGGCGCTGGAGATCGTCCGCGGCTGCCGCGGCCTGAACCTGATTGGCGCCGATCTGGTCGAGGTCTCGCCCCCCTACGACGTGAGCGGTAATACCTCCCAGCTGGCGGCCAACCTGCTGTACGAGATGCTCTGCGTCCTGCCCGGCGTGAAGTACGCCTGAGGAAGCCGCCATGGAGCTGAAATGCTTTCGCACCCTCTGGGGAGTGACGACCCCCTGGCCGCAAACGCTGGATGAACTGCAGCGTGTCGGCTGCTGCGGTATCGAAGCCCGCGTGCCGTTAACGGTGGCCGAGCGGCGGCAGCTCGCCGACCGCCTGCAGGCGTCGGGGCTGGAGTATATCGCCATTCTTTTCAGCGGCGGCGGGGTGCTCCCCGCCCAGCATGAAACGCCCGAGCAGCATCTGGCGCGCCTGCAGTCCCGCTTCGCCGAGGCCAGCGGCCTCAACCCGCGCTTTGTCAATCTGCTGGCGGGCAACGATCGCTGGCCGCTGGCGCAGCAGGTCGATTTTCTCGGCAAGGCGCACGAGCTGGCCGCCGGGTTTGGTTTGACCTGCAGCTTTGAAACCCATCGCGCCACCTCGCTGTACAGCCCGTGGCTCACCCTGGAGATCATTCAGCAGCTCCCCCAGCTGCGCTTTACCGCCGACATCAGCCACTGGGTGGTGGTCAGCGAGCGCCTGCTGGATGACCCCAGCGATGACTTCAGCGCCTTTATCGACCGCGTGCATCACGTGCAGGCCCGGGTGGGCTACGACCAGGGGCCGCAGGTGCCGCACCCGGCGGCGCCTGAGTATCAGCCGGCGCTGGCCTTTGCCGAGCGCTTCTGGCAGCAAATCTGGCGTTCGCAGCGCCAGCGCGGCTACCCGCAGACCACGCTGACCCCGGAGTTTGGCGCCGACGGCTATCTGCACCATCTGCCGTTCACCAACGTTCCGGTGGCCGATCTCTGGTCGCTCAACGCCTGGATGGCCGCGCGCCAGCAGGCCCACTTTCAGCAGTTTTTATCGCTCACTGAACAGGAACCGCAGCCATGACCGCCGTGAAGCACGCTTTTACTGAACTCCCGACCATCGATATCCGCGATCTGGCCGGCGACGACCTCGCCAGGCGTCAGGCGG
>OIEV01000649.1_pt1 | contig 22398 bp, 10 predicted proteins | sample 1581881 | NCBI WGS metagenome assembly OIEV01 (sample SAMN03279760, study PRJEB24777) | human gut metagenome | isolation source: fecal sample PR121 from 1 month old male Malay infant, vaginally delivered... | place: Singapore | collected 2005-09-16 | reverse complement strand
TTGTCGCTTGCCTCCGTCTGTCTGTTCATCTTGCAGAAAGGGCAATATGAGGCATATAAACGATGGGGACGGATGCAGATGATCTACAACAACAAGGCGTATGAATCGGTTGCGGAAGATTATCACGGTTTGCATGACAAGCTGAAGCATAAACCTGAATTCTTGTTCGAAGAGGCGCAATGCCTCAGCAAGACGGGACAACACGCCGAAGCGATACGGGTATTGGAACGGGCGAAGCGGCTGAGCGGAGACCCGATGATCCGGTACATGATCGCCAAAAACCGGCAGATGCTCGGAGATTACCGGGAGGCGGAAGAAGAATTGCTTCAGGCTATCGGGATACTGCCGGAGAGATTGTATCCATATTATTTGTTAGCCAAGCTATATGCAGAGCCGGAGTTCTACCAGGTGGATAAATTGCGGGCTGCCGCCAGTGTCGTGCTGGCCAAAAAGCCGAAGGTGGAAAGTACGGCAATCCGGGAGATGCGGGAAGAAGTAAAAAAGATAATAGAAAAAAAGTAATTACGAAAGGATCGTAACTAAAATATGTTTGTATATTTGCGAAACAACTTTGATAAAAACAATAAAATATGAAATACTACAAATTGTTTGCTATACTGATTCTGGCCGGGATGATGGCTTGCTCCGGTGAAAAGAAAGAGAAAGGTTCCGAAGAAAGCGTAGAAACCGTTCTGCCGGATGAGACAAACGAGGTGACGGTGATGAAGTTGAATACTACTGATTTCAACCACGAACTGATCAGTAACGGCAAACTGTCAGCCCGAAACTTTGTCGACCTAAAATTCGAATCGGCAGAACCGATCGCCAAGATATATGTGAAGAACGGCGATCGCGTGACGAAAGGGCAAAAGCTCGCAGAACTCTCAACCTTCCGCCTTGCCAACAAGACAGCGCAAGCCAAAGATGCACTCGAACGCGCCAAACTGGAACTGCAAGACGTACTGATCGGACAGGGCTACAAACTGGAAGATTCTACAAAAGTACCGCCCGCAACCATGCAGTTAGTCAAGGTAAAAAGCGGGTATGACCAGGCACTGATCTCTTGGCAGCTTGCCAAATACGAACAACGAAACGCAGTCCTGACCGCCCCTTTCGACGGTGTCGTCGCTAACCTGTTCGCCAAACAGTTCAATACGGCTTCTACCTCCGATGTTTTCTGTTCCATTATCGATACCCGCACATTGGAAGCCGCTTTCACAGTTTTGGAAAGCGAACTGCCGCTTATCAAAACAGGCGATCGTGTAGAGGTAGCTCCTTTTGCCTTGTCCGATGTCACGGCTGACGGCCGTATATCCGAAATAAACCCGCTGGTAGACAAAGACGGGATGGTACAGGTGAAAGCTGCCGTAAACGATAAAGGTAAGTTGTTCGAAGGGATGAATGTACGAGTAAGTATCCATCGTTCGCTGGGTAAACAGTTGGTCGTTCCCAAAAGCGCTGTCGTACTCCGTTCCGGCAAACAGGTTGTATTCACATTAACGGAAGACAAAGCATACTGGAACTATGTACATACAGGTTTGGAAAATGCCGACAGCTATACGATCATTGACGGACTGAAAGAAGGGGATATCGTGATTACAAGCGGTAACATTAACCTGGCTCACGAAGCACCGGTCAAAGTAATTGACAATTGAAAATGGACAATTGACAATTCAGAAATCATAATTTATAAATCATAAATCATAGTTCTAATACATGATAAAGTTTCTACTACAACGCCCTATCGCGGTATTGATGGCTTTTACGGCTTGCTTTATCGTGGGACTGGTTACTTACTTCACCATTCCGGTGTCGTTGCTGCCTGATATTGCAATTCCGGAGATCACCGTACAGGTATCCGGCCAGAACACTTCGGCACGCGAATTGGAAAACACAGTAGTAAAAACCATCCGCCAGCAATTAATGCAGGTTGCCAGTTTACGCGACATCCACAGTGAAACACGCGACGGTGCTGCCATCATACGCCTAAACTTCGATTTCGGAACAAATACGGATCTGGCTTTTATCGAAGTCAACGAAAAGATAGACGCAGCTATGAACTACCTGCCACGTGAAGTAGAACGTCCACGGGTAATCAAAGCCAGTGCCACTGATATTCCCGTATTCTGCTTGAATCTGACATTGAAAAGCGACAGCGCTTACAGTGAAATAAACGAAGGATCGTTCCTCGACCTTTGCCAGTTTGCCGAAACGGTGATCAAACGTCGTATCGAACAGTTGCCCGAAGTGGCAATGGTAGATGTGACCGGAATTCTGAAACGGCAGTTACAGATTGTTCCGGACATGAAGTTGCTGAAAATGTCGGAGATCACACTTGACGATCTGGAGGCCGCACTGACATCTAACAATATAGAACCGGGTAGCATGACCGTACGTGACGGCTATTACGAGTACAATATCAAGTTCTCGACACTGCTGCGCACACCGGAAGATGTCGAGAATATTTATATCAGGAAAAATAACCATATTTTTCAACTGAAAGATTTGGCACGCATCTCCGTCGTGCCGGAGAAAGAGACCGGAGCTTCCCTTTCCAACGGGAAACGGGCGGTAACGCTGGCTGTAATCAAGCAGGCGGATGAAAATATGGATAACATGAAAGAGGCATTGGCAGAAGTGACGGATTACTTTGCTTCCGTCTATCCGGATATCGATTTCAGTGTCAGCCGCAACCAGACGGAATTGCTGGATTATACCATCTCGAACCTGAAACAAAACCTGTCGTTGGGTTTCCTTTTCATCTGTATCGTCGCCATCCTTTTCTTAGGGGATATCAAGAGCCCGGCAGTAATCGGGTTAAGTATGGTGGTGAGCCTGATCATCAGTTTCCTTTTTTTCTACCTCTGCAAGATGTCGCTGAATATCATCTCCATCTCCGGGTTGATCCTGGCTTTGGGTATGATGATCGACAGTTCGATCATCGTAACGGAAAACATTACCCAATACAGGACACGAGGAGACTCGCTGGAAGAGGCTTGCAATAAAGGGACGACCGAAGTAATTACTCCGATGCTGAGTTCCACTTTTACGACAATTGCCGTCTTCGTTCCGCTTGTGTTCATGAGCGGAATAGCAGGAGCGATCTTCTTCGACCAAGCCTTTGCCGTCACCGTCGGTCTGATGGTTTCCTATTTCACGGGAATCATGCTGCTGCCGGTACTCTACAAACTGGTATACAGTATTCCGGACATCAAACATAAGGATTTCAATATGCGAATCAACAATCTGGTAAAAGAGCATACATTGGACCGCTTCTATGATACCGGAGTGGATTTTGTGTTCCGTCACAAAACGGCAAGCCTGATTTTCATTGCCATTACGCTCCCGCTTTGCGCCTTTCTGTTCTACGAAATACCGAAAAGCCGTATGCCGGAGATAGACCAGAACGAACTGATCGCTCATGTGGAATGGAACGAAAACATCCATATCGATGAAAACCAGAGCCGTGTCAGCCAGTTATTCGCCTCTATCGACAATCAGGTACAAGAACACACGGCCTATGTCGGGCAGCAGCAATTCCTGTTGAACCGGGATCGCGAGATGTCGGTTTCTGAAAGCGAGTTATATTTTAAGACGGAGAAACCAACCGGAATCGCTCCTTTGCAAAAATCGGTGGAAAAATGGATCAAAACGCATTACCCGATGGCAGTGATATCCTTCTCGCCTCCCGAAACAGTATTTGAAAAGCTGTTTGTGACAGGTGAAGCCGACATTGTCGCCGAATTGCACACCCGCAATAAATCTGAAGCACCGGAAGCCTCCGTCTTGAATAAAATAGAACAGCAAATCGAGGCGAAAACAGGACATACTCCTGTCGGTATCACCTTCGACAATCAGTTAAATATCACAATAGACAGACAGAAACTTCTGCTTTATAACGTCGACTACAACGAAGTGTACCGGTTGCTGAAAACGGCATTCAAAGAGAATGAAGTAGCAACGCTCCGCTCCTACCAGCAATATCTGCCAATCGCATTGGCCGGGGAAGAACAAACGGTTAACGAGGTCTTACAGAAAACATTGGTAAACACTGTTCCTGACACGGAAGGCAACGTACGATATATCCCGCTGCAATCACTGGTGCGTGTCACTCCGGGAGAGGACTTGAAAACGATCACGGCAGGAAAGAACGGAGAATACATTCCATTCAGTTTCTATGATATAGACAATGCCGAACAGTTGATGGAAAATGTAAAAAAAGAAATCGATACTGACTGGGATATCGATTTTTCAGGAAGTTTCTTTTCCAACCGGCAGATGCTGAACGAGCTGGTCGTGATTTTGTTCATTTCGATCCTGCTGATGTATTTCATCCTGGCAGCCCAGTTTGAAAGTTTCCTGCAGCCGCTCATCGTGCTGCTTGAAATTCCGATCGATGTGGCAGCCTCCTTGCTGGTGCTCTGGATATGCGGCCATACCATGAACCTGATGAGTGCCATCGGTATCGTCGTGACCTGCGGTATCATCATCAACGACTCCATCCTGAAACTGGATGCTATCAACGAACTACGCAAAGAAGGGGTTCCTCTTATGGAAGCCATACATGAAGCCGGACGGCGGCGCCTGCGTCCTATCATCATGACATCATTAACGACAATATTCGGAATGGTTCCGCTGCTTTTCACATTCGATATGGGCAGCGAACTGCAAAAGCCGCTTTCCATCGCCATGATCTCGGCCATGCTGATCGGTACGGCAGTCAGCCTTTTTGTCATACCACTGATATACTGGTTCATTTATCGCAAACATGAGGTTGGTAATTTGAATGTTGAAAATTGAAAATTGGAAGTTATGGACAGGAAATTCATTTATAGATATGTCATCACGTTGTTGATGCTTGCATGCGTATTCGGAGGAAAAGCGCAGCTCACACTGACGCTGGAACGAACTATCACACTGGCGGCCGACAGTTCGCTGGACGCTTTCCGATACAAAAATATGTATCTGGCCGGCTACTGGGAATACCGGACTTACAAGGCCGGCCGTCTGCCAAGCCTTACCCTAAATCTGACGCCGGCACAATACCGCCGTTATTTTACCCAACGATATGACTCGGAGGCTGATATCGACGTATATAGAAAACAACAATCGTTTTATGCGGGCGGGCAATTGGAGATCGAACAGAATTTCGACCTCTTAGGCGGTACATTCTATTTGGATACAGACTTGGATTATATGCGCTATTTCGGCGACCAAACTTATAACCAGTTCTCATCGGTTCCGATCCGCCTCGGCTACCAGCAAGACTTATTGGGGTATAACGCTTTTAAATGGGAACGGAAAATCGAACCGTTGAAATACGAGAAGGTCAAGAAAGAACTATTATATAATGTAGAGCAAATGAGCGAGCAAGCAACGACCTATTTCTTCGCTCTGGCAATGGCACAGGTGGAATATGATCTGGCCAAGGAAAATGTCGCCACGACCGACACACTGTACCGGACAGGGCAGGAACGGCATAAGATAGCTTCTATCAGCCAAGCGGATTTGCTGACACTGAAATTGGATGCCGTAAACGCACGCAACACGTTGAAAAATGCGGAAATCGCCCTGAAACGTGCCATGTTCAGCCTCGCCTCTTACTTGAACTTCGACAAGAATACAGAAATACGCCTGCGCCTCCCAAGCCGCCCGCGCAATATGGAAATCTCGGTCGACAAAGCACTCGAATTGGCACGTGCAAACAACCCGACCTTTCTGGAGTTGCGCCAGCAAATATTAGAAGCCCAGCAGCAGGTAGACAAAACCAAGAAAGAAGCGATGTTCAACGCCCAGATCAATGCCAGCGTCGGATTCAACCAAGTGTCCAAGAACATACAGGACGCCTACAAAAATCTGCAACAGCAGGAAATCGTCTCTTTGTCTGTTTCGATCCCGTTGGTAGACTGGGGCGTACGAAAAGGGAAACATAATATTGCCAAGAACAACCTGCTTGTCACCGAAACATCCGCCAAACAAAAAGAATTGACAGTAGAAGAAGACGTGATTATGACAGTCGGCGACTTCAATATCCAGCAAGCCCTGATTGGGAGTGCCGAAGAAGCGGTAGACCTGGCAGAAACAGCCTACAGCGAAACCAAGCAACGCTTCATGATCGGAAAAGCGGATATCAACAGTCTTACTCTGTCGCTGAACCGCCAACAGGAAGCGCAGCGGAACTATATTTCGGCTTTACAGAACTACTGGCTGAGCTATTATAAGATCCGAAAACTGACGTTGCACGATTTCGAAACGGGAGTTTCCCTTTCGAACGAGTTCGAATATAAATACGGATTGTAACAAAAAATGAATAATGAGTGCATCTCCTAAAATATCCTCTTTCACCATCATCGTCACCTTCCTTTGCGTGGCACTGGCAGGGATTGCCTTTATACCGCTGCTGCCGATCAAGCTGTCGCCGTCACGCACGCTGCCACAGTTGACTATCAGCTATAACATGCCGGGCAATTCGGCACGCGTGATAGAGATGGAAGTGACCTCGCGGCTCGAAGCGATGTTGGCACGCATCAAGGGGATCAAGGAGATCAATTCCACTTCCGGCAACGGATGGGGATATGTCACGCTCGAGCTGGACAAGCATACCAATATCGATGCCGCCCGTTTCGAAGCGTCTACCATCATCCGACAGACATGGCCCAGCCTACCGGACGGACTGAGCTATCCAGTCCTGGAAATGAGCCGGCCGAACGACAAGGAAGTACGGCCTTTCATGAGCTACACACTGAATGCGGCAGCCACACCCATATTCATACAACGCTTTGCCGAAGACCAGATAAAACCTCGCCTAAGCGGGATTCCCGGCATCTACCGCATCGATGTCAGCGGTGCCACCCCGATGGAATGGCGACTGGAATATGATAGCCGTCAGCTGGCAACGTTAGGTATCAGCATCCCGGATATACAGAAAGCGATCAGCCAGTATTATCAAAAAGAATTCTTAGGAACCGGAAACGTGGAAACCCAGTTGGCGACTTCGTGCAAAGAAGGACAAAGTAGCCAGTGGATACGTCTCGCTTTGGTTCCTGAAAACGAAACAGATGGATTCAACCCATCGCTTATAACCGTCCTGAACAAAGACGGCAAGCTGATCCGCCTGGACCAACTGCTAAAAGTCACCCGTCAGGAAGAGGCTCCACAGAGTTATTACCGTATCAACGGCTTGAATTCCATTTATCTGTCCATCCGCGCCGAGGAGACGGCGAACCAGCTGGAACTTGCCAAACGGGTAAGAGCCGAAATGGAATATATCCGTACCTTGCTTCCACCCGGTTATGAAATACATACCAGCTATGACGCGACCGAATTCATTCAGGACGAACTGAACAAGATTTATGTCCGTACGGGGCTCACCGTCCTGATCCTACTGATGTTTGTCTTGCTGATCACACGCGAGATAAAATATCTGTTACTGATCATCATCAGCCTTTCGATCAACCTCAGCATTGCTGTCATCCTTTATTATCTGTCAGGACTGGAAATGCAGCTTTATTCGTTGGCAGGCGTCACAATCTCACTCAGCCTGGTGATCGACAACACGATCGTCATGACGGAACATATCCGGAACCGACATAACCGAAAGGCGATCCTATCCATATTGGCAGCCACTTTGACAACGATAGGTGCACTAGTCATTATCTTTTTCTTAGATGAAAAGATACGCCTCAATCTGCAGGATTTTGCGGCTGTCGTCATCATCAATTTAGGAGTCTCCCTATTGATCGCGCTTTTCCTGGTTCCCGCCCTGATCGATAAGATGAACCTGGAATGGAAAAAAAGCGGAAAAAAGAACATATCCGGAGAAGAGACCGAGTATACATGGAAAAGCCGGATCAAAAAAAGAACGAACCGCATTCTCAAACGTTTCCCTGTCTACTACAACCGGTACTATCAATGTCAGATCGATTTCCTTTGCGGATGGAAGAAATTGGCATGTTTCATTTTACTGTTAGCATTCGGCATCCCGGTTTTCCTGTTACCGGAAAAAATCGAATACGACACGAAAGACAAAAAGAAGATCTACACGGCAACAGACACCCTGCTAATCGATACATATAATAAATTCGCCTCCAACGAGACGTACAAGGAGAAGATCAAACCCATCGTCGATAAGGCGTTGGGCGGGACCCTACGTCTGTTCGTACAAAAAGTTTATGAAGGAAGTTACTTCACCCGCAACGAAGAAACGGTCCTGTCTGTCAGCGCATCGCTCCCGAACGGGACGACCTTGCCACAAATGAATACCTTGATGAGCCGGATGGAAGCCTATCTCAGCACCTTCAAAGAAATACGACAGTTCCAAACAAACGTCTACAGCGCACGCCAGGCCGGTATCCGCATCTATTTTACGAAAGAGAGTGAACGGAGCGGTTTCCCGTACACATTGAAAAGCAAAATCATCAGCAAAGCTCTTGAATTGGGGGGGGGGAGCTGGCAAGTCTACGGTTTGCAGGACCAGGGATTCAGTAACGATGTACGCGAAGGAGCCGGTTCTTTCCGTATCGTGATGTATGGTTACAACTACGACGAGCTGTACGAATGGGCCGAACAGCTGAAAGCCAAGTTGCTCACCCACCGCCGCATCAAGGAAGTGCTGATCAATTCAGAGTTCTCGTGGTGGAAAGACGATTACCAGGAGTTCTACTTCAACCTCAACAAAGCCCGGCTGACCCAAGAGGACATACAGCCGATCGACCTGTTCGCCTCCATCAATCCCGTTTTCGGAAAGGACATTTATACCGGGACGATCGTCGTCAACGAAGAGACAGAGAAACTGAAACTCTCCTCCCGCCAGTCACAGGAATACGATGTGTGGAGCATGCAGTATGTTCCACAGACTATTGACGGCAAGCCCTACAAGTTAGCAGAGCTTGCAAGTGTCGAAAAAGGACAGATGCCGCAGAAGGTTTGCAAAGTAAACCAACAATACCGCCTCTGTCTGCAATACGAATATATCGGGGCTTCCAATCAGGGAAATAAGATACAGGAACGCGACCTGAAGGAAATCAATGCCATACTGCCGATGGGTTATACCGCCAAGTCGGAAAGCGCTTACTGGTATTGGGACAAAAAGGACAATAAACAATATCTTCTGTTATTGCTGATCATCGTCATTATCTTCTTTACCACCAGTATCCTGTTCAATTCGCTGAAACAGCCGTTGGCCGTTATCTTTGTAATACCGATCTCTTACATTGGCGTATTCCTCACGTTCTATTGGTTCAAATTGAATTTCGACCAAGGAGGATTTGCCTCCTTCGTCCTGTTGTGCGGCATAACCGTTAACGCAAGCATCTACATTTTGAATGAATACAACCAAATCCGGCAACGCAAACCGTTGATGTCGCCCTACAAGGCATATCTGAAAGCCTGGAATGCTAAGATCACGCCCATTTTCCTCACAGTCGTTTCGACCATCTTAGGCTTCATCCCATTCATGTTAGGTCCGGATAAGGAAGCGTTTTGGTTCCCGCTGGCCGCCGGCACCATCGGCGGGCTTGCCATGTCTATATTAGGAATCTTCCTCTATTTACCTCTTTTCACATTAAAAAAACAACCCTAACCTTAACTTTCCCCTTTCAAATAAGGATTACCGTTTATCATCAAAATACTCTGTATGCCAGTCGTTTGCATATTGTCAACAAAATGTCAACTCTAACATTCACCCTCCAATAAAGTAAAATATACTTTTGCGACCTCTTTAGACCTGTTCAAATCTTTCCTCTCAAAAGGAAAACACACTGGCTTCTCTTTCTGTTTAAATAGGGTATACTTGCATCGGTCCATTTCTTTGCCATCCATTTGGCAATGCCTGACAGATAAGTTGTGAGAAGGTCTCTGCCTCTCAACCCACAGAAAGCAGAGTTTTTTCACATTTTAATAAATATAATTATGAATAATTTTTTTAGTTATCTAAGATTACTTTTACTCGCAACGAGTGGAATGTTACTATTGTGTATAATCTTCGCCATGAATCCGGAATTAGCAGACGGCACGCTGTCCGGAAAAATTTGCTGGTTTCATTTCACATCTCTATTGTTAGCCGGTGGGGTTCTACTTATGGAATTCACAACAAAGAAAAGCCGTTTTATCTTTTCATTACCGGATGCCTTATTATTACTTCTGTTCGGTATCGTATTGGTTTCTTACGACAAAGACGAGAATCTTCAGCCGGAACGTTTCCTTTTCATCGCTCAGCTGGTTGCTCTCTGGTTTATGCTCAGAGGTGCTTTACAGGCGCATCAGGAATTACGACCGTTTTTCATTACGATCATCATATTTACCGGAATCGTTCCGGCCATCTGGGGGATCAGCCATACCATCAATCCTGCTCCCATCACCCATCCTGTCTTCAGGCTGCTTGAAACATCGCTGAAACCAGAGCCTTTCTATGGCTATATCGCAGTCATTTTTCCAGTCTGTCTGAACACATTACTCCGTTTTAAGAATTGCGACAAGATCGCTTTGTGGAAATCCCGTACTTTCCTGTTCTATTTCTCCATTCTCGGATCTACTTTGATTATCACCACCTTAATATTCAAAACAGACCAACCCGTATGGCTTGCAGCCCTCCTTTCCGGAATCTGGGTTTGCTGGATGAGGCTGATCGGATGGAAACAGACGAAAGAAGCCATACAGAAACACATCCAGCTGTTTGCCATCTCTTCGATTATCCTGTTTGTTGCGATCACGGCAGTCATTTTGGTCGGGAATATCCAAAAAGCCCAGGCCGGAGATCGCCGGCTTTTGATCTGGAATATCACGACCCAGGCTATCATGGAACATCCGGTAACCGGCATAGGTATAGGCGGCTTTCCAGCCACATACGCAAAGGAACAATCTGCCTATTTCGAAACCGATACCGCTTCTTCCAAAGAAAAACAAACCGCAACCTGTCCCCAGTATGCATACAACGAATATCTGCAAATAGGACTTGAGTTAGGTATTACGGGGTTGCTGTTCTTTATCTTCTGGCTCGCATTTTCCCTTTATTATGGGATCAGACACAGACAGATAGGAGCATCCGGCGGAATTCTGGCACTCGGAATCTTCGCCCTTTATTCCTATCCGCTTCAACTCCCGACCTACTGGGTTCTGCTCTTATTCCTGACCGCCATATGTGTGACCAATCCGAAGCATAACAAGCAGCGAGCACAGAGGAGTATCCCGTATATCAGTGCCATCGCCGCCATTCTTACCTGCATTCTTTTCTACGGACAGAAAGATACCTACTATACCTATAGGGAATGGAAGACGCTTCAGGAATTATATCATAATCAGGAGTACGAACAAGCAGCCAGCCGGTATGCCGGTCTGTTTGTCCAGTTATACCACCGAACAGATTTTCTATATGAGGGAGCAGAATGTTTCTATAAGACCGGACAGCACGATATTGCCATCAAATGGTTGGACAGGGCATTAAAACTAAGTGCAGCCCCCGAACTATACTATGCAATTGCAAAAAACGAAAAGGCGATCAAGCAATACCAGAAAGCGGAAAGTTACCTGCTGGAAATCAGCCGGATTTTACCGGAACAGGGATATACCTACTTCCTACTCGCCAAATTGTATACAAACCCCTCTTTTTTACATCCGGACAAATTCCATAAAGCAGCCAAGAGGTTTCTCGCCTTCCAGCCCAGTACACAAAACAACATAACGAAGGAAATGAAAGAGGAAATACTGCAAATCATCAGGAACTGGAATTTCGGCAAATAACAAATAGGAATTGAAGCATACCGATATGCCCATTCAACGGTATTGTCGTACCCCGGCATATCGGTACATTCATGTATTATTCCACAACCGGAACCAGCCGCACTTTCAATGTTTCCTTCCGACCGGCTTTCACATCAACATCAAAAACAATCCGGACAGAACCGGGATTCGGAGCATCGTAGCTATGCGACGGAACATTATCGACCACAGAGAAGGCGGCAGCCGAAGGACTGTCGATAATCACATGTAATTTCTTACCTTCTTTCGTCAATTCTATCGTGTGGGAATCGAGCAGCTTAGGAGTGGCGGAGGTGACCATCGTCCACCGGACAGAAGCTGGTTGGCCGGCAGCCTGCACCTGATCCGTTACCTGCAAATACCGTTCCTTCACAAGCACGACCTCGCGTGTCGCTTTCTTCAGATTACTACCGAACAAAGAAGTCATATCCAAACTGGCTCCCAACCGTGCATCTTTCGTATAAGTAGCGAGAATCGGAACCGCTCCTTTTACCTGGTGCTTTTCTCCGTTTACCGTCAACGTATTATGCACAAAGTTATTATAGCGGAAGACATCCCAACGTTGCCCGTCCTGATCACCGTTCCACAGTCGTACGCCTTCCTTTTCCAGAGAATAATACTCCTGCATACCCAAATCCTGTGCCCAACGAACTCCCTGAGCTTCGAACACAAATGATCCGGCATCCATATGAGCATGGTTGACCGAAGCCGTTCCTCCTTTTATCCCGACATAAAAACCTTCACCCTTATCCCATCCGGTACGGATCAGAGCTACAGGCACTTTTCCATGTCCGGTCCAGATTTTCGAGACAGGAGGCGTCACTTCCTTCATATCGAAGCGGGAACCATAGATCAAGATAATCGGCAGGAAACGCTCTTCTTCCGCAGTAAAATGCGTATCCTCGCGTGTCAGGAATATTTTTTCGTTCCAGAGCAAGGAAGGATCGCCTAATTTGGATGCATACCAGAACATGGCCGGAAAAGATTGAGTCGTTTCGCGTGCATCACTGAAATTGAAGGCAAGACCGGTCGTTCCCGCCATATACTGCATGAACCGGGCCGAAGACATAAAGCCCTCCACCGCACTCAGTCCTCCATCCGAACCGAGAGCCGATTCCAAAGCGGCGATTAGCATCACATTGAAACTCGTCCCATATCCCCAATAATTATACCCTTCCGGATAGTTGCCGTCAGGCGCGTACACTTTCATCGACAGAGGAACAGACGACATAGCCCGTTCAATAACAGCAGCCGCTTCTTTGCTGTCCGAATCCAAAAGGGCAAGGGCTCCATATACCAGCCCGGTATTGCAAACCTGGTTCCAGTTGTTTTCTGCTTTCAGAAACCAGTTATATTGTTTGTCGTTCGACGGAGCAAAACCTTTCTGAAGAATCGATTCACGTACCACTCTCCTTGTTTCCGGAGACAGCTTATCGAACAGCCAGTCATAACCGATCGCAACCGCCATCGTCATCTCGCCGACATCCAAGAAATGAGACGGGTTCCAGTCGCCGAAAGAGCAGACGGACACCATCTCCTGCTCGGCACGCAAGCGGTATTTATCTTCGCCGGTCATCCGGTATACAAACGAAAGGTCAAAAATACGTTTCAAAGCCTCACGGGAAACGGCCAACAGACGACGTCCCTCTTTCTTATATGTTAACGTCGGACAGACCAACAGCCGGTCGGCTTCTCCGACAATCTGCTTATAGACGCGCTGCATTTCGGGGTTATCTTTCAGGCTTTCTCGTATCTGCTGCTCCTCACCCTGCTTCATCAATAAGCGAGGATGGCCACTCACTCGGTTATAATCAAAAGTCTGGGCAACAAGATGGGTGCCGGCACATAAAAGGAGACAAATAAAAATGAGATAAAGTGTCTTATTCATAATATCAGAATTATTTGAATGATTGATGGGGATAAAGATAGGAAAATAAAATTATCTTCCGGACATTTCGGTCAACTTGAAAAGTATTTTTCAGAAAGAGGGCACCAACATCTCTTGCATGTTTGAAATATAAGCCTTATCTTTGCCGAAATTTTGAAGATAGAGTTTCATGACACAGAAAGCACATAAGGATAATCCAGCGTACTTTTCCGGTTATATGTCGGACAATGAAGCTCATTTTTTTATTTTAAAGGATTATCATTTGGTTATATAGGATGCGTTAGTTATTTTTACTAACGCATTTTTTTTGCACCTTGTGATCTCGTAAGGCAATTATAACATTCTATAAAATCAATAAATTAAACAACCCAAATTACTATGTCGAAAAGTGGTATCAAAAAGGTGATTGTTCTGGGCTCGGGTGCCCTGAAGATCGGACAAGCCGGAGAATTTGACTACTCTGGTTCACAAGCACTGAAGGCGCTGAAAGAAGAAGGAATCAGCACCGTATTGCTCAATCCGAACATTGCAACCATTCAAACATCAGAAGGGGTAGCCGACAAGGTGTATTTCCTGCCGATCACTCCTTACTTTGTTGAAGAAGTGATCAAAAAAGAACAACCGGACGGTATCCTGCTGGCTTTTGGCGGACAGACTGCCCTGAACTGCGGAACCGAACTGTATACCAGCGGAACACTGGCCAAATATGGTGTAAAGGTACTGGGAACTTCGGTCGAAGCGATCATGTACACGGAAGACCGCGACCTGTTTGTAAAGAAACTTGACGAGATAGCAGTAAAAACTCCGGTTAGCCACGCTGTCGGAAACCTGGAAGATGCCGTGAAGGCAGCCTACGAGATCGGCTTCCCGGTCATGATCCGTTCCGCATACGCATTGGGCGGTATGGGCAGTGGTATCTGCAAAGACGAGGCAGAACTGCGTACGCTGGCAGAAAGCGCTTTCGCCTATTCTCCTCAGGTATTGGTGGAAGAATCGTTGAAAGGCTGGAAGGAAATTGAATTTGAAGTAATCCGCGATAAGAACGACCACTGCTTTACGGTTGTAAGCATGGAAAATGTAGACCCGTTAGGCGTACATACGGGCGAAAGTATCGTTGTCGCTCCTACCTGTTCACTGACAGACAAAGAACTGGACCTATTGAAAGAACTTTCGATCAAGACGATCCGCCATTTAGGTATCGTCGGCGAATGTAACATCCAGTACGCATTCAACTCCGATACTTGCGATTACCGTGTGATCGAAGTAAACGCCCGCCTAAGCCGTTCTTCCGCACTTGCATCCAAAGCGAGCGGTTATCCGCTGGCATTCGTGGCTGCCAAGCTGGCATTAGGTTACAGCCTTGACGAAATCGGTGAGATGGAAACTCCCAACTCCGCTTACAAAGCACCAGAAGTAGATTACATGATTGTAAAGATCCCGCGTTGGGACCTGACTAAGTTTGTCGGTGTAAGCCGCCAGATCGGTTCGAGCATGAAATCTGTCGGCGAGATTATGTCGATCGGCAAGAGCTTCGAGGAAATCATGCAGAAAGGTCTGCGTATGATCGGACAGGGCATGCACGGTTTCGTCGGCAACAACGACGTGGAATTCGATAACCTGGACGACGCGCTGGCCAACCCGACCGACCTCCGTATCTTCGCCGTGGCCAAAGCGCTTGAAAAAGGCTACACGGTAGACCGCATCCACGAACTGTCCAAGATCACTCCGTGGTTCCTGGAAAAACTGAAAAACATCGTAGACTATACGAAAGTATTGTCTGCTTACGATAAGATCGAAGACCTGCCTGAAGATGTGCTGAAGGAAGCAAAACGCCTGGGATTCTCCGACTTCCAGATTGCTCGTTATGTTGAAAACCCGGAAGGCAACATGGAAAAGGAAAATATCCGCGTGCGCAACCTGCGTAAGAAATTAGGTATCCTGCCGAGTGTAAAACGCATCAATACGATCGCATCGGAACATCCCGAACTGACGAACTACCTGTATATGACATACGACGGCAGCCAGCACGATATCTCTTACTATCCGAACGACAAGAGCGTCGTGATTCTGGGATCGGGCGCTTACCGCATCGGTTCTTCCGTTGAGTTCGACTGGTGTTCGGTGAATGCCGCACAGACAGCCCGCAAGTTAGGCTATAAATCCATCATGATCAACTATAACCCGGAAACGGTTTCCACCGATTATGACATGTGCGACCGTCTGTACTTCGACGAGCTTTCGTTCGAACGCGTGCTCGATGTCATGGACTTAGAACTGCCGAAGGGCGTAATCGTCTCCGTAGGTGGACAGATACCGAACAACCTGGCCATGAAACTGTACCGCCAGAACGTACCTGTATTGGGTACTTCACCACTGTCGATCGACCGTGCCGAAAACCGTCACAAATTCTCCGCAATGCTGGATACGTTAGGTATCGACCAGCCACGTTGGGCCGAGTTGACCAGCATGGAAGAGATCGACGCCTTTATCGCAAAGGTCGGTTTCCCAATCCTGATCCGTCCGTCTTACGTGCTTTCCGGCGCAGCCATGAACGTATGCCACAGTAAGGAGCAGATGATCGAATTCCTAAACTTGGCAGCCAAGGTTTCCAAAGAATATCCGGTAGTTGTTTCCGAATTCCTGCAAGGGGCGAAAGAGATAGAATTCGACGCGGTAGCCATGAATGGCGAAGTGGTCGAGTACGCAATCTCCGAACATATCGAGTTTGCCGGTGTCCATTCCGGTGACGCGACATTGGTATTCCCGGCACAGAAGATCTACTTCGAAACAGCCCGCCGTATCAAGAAGGTCAGCAAAATGATCGCCAAAGAGTTGAACATCAGCGGACCGTTCAACATCCAGTTCCTAGCCAAGAACAACGATGTGAAGGTTATCGAATGTAACCTGCGTGCATCCCGCAGTTTCCCGTTCGTATCAAAAGTCCTGAAACGCAACTTTATCGAAACGGCAACCCGCATCATGCTTGACGCTCCTTACACCAAACCGGACAAGAGTGCATTCGACATCGACTGGATCGGTGTGAAGGCTTCGCAGTTCTCATTCGCCCGTCTGCATAAGGCCGACCCTGTACTGGGCGTAGATATGAGCTCTACAGGTGAAGTAGGCTGCATCGGCGACGACTTCAACGAAGCATTGCTTTCTGCCATGATCGCTGTCGGAAATAGAATCCCGCAGAAGAACGTACTGGTTTCTTCCGGTGCCGCCAAGAGCAAGGCTGAACTGCTGGAACCGTGCCATATGCTGGCAGCCAAAGGTTACAACATCTACGGAACGGCTGGAACGGCTAAATTCTTGAATGAAAACGGCATCTCTGCGACAGCAGTTTGCTGGCCGGACGAACAGGGCGACCTGAACATCATGGATATGTTCAGCAAGCACGTGTTCGAACTGGTTGTCAACATTCCGAAAGACCACAGCAAGCGCGAGCTGACCAATGGCTATAAGATCCGTCGTGCAGCGATCGATCACAACATTCCATTGATCACCAACGCCCGCTTGGCAAGTGCTTTCATCAGCGCTTTCTGTAATATGGACGAAAAAGACATCCAGATTAAGAGCTGGCAGGAATACAAGTAAATAGGAATTTCATTATATTTGTAACCTCATTCAGGCACGGAAGTATTGGACTTCCGTGCCTATATTCATTTAGACTTATGTACAGACTGCTGACCATTCTCATTTCTTTTCTGTTCACGGCACATGCCATGCGCGCGTCAGTAGCCATTCCTTATGTATTTGTAAAAAACTATACGGTCGACGATTATAAAGCGAGCTGCCAGAACTGGGGCTTTTCGCTGACACCCGACGGTATGCTGTATGTCGCCAACAATTCCGGCCTGCTTGCTTTCGACGGCAACACATGGAAACTATATTCGCTGCCGGGACAGGAAGAGGTGACCGGCGTAACGAACTACAACGACACGATCTACACCCGCAACGAGACGATGTTGGGAAGCTGGACATACGACAAAGACGGAATCCTCCGCTACCACCCGTTGGACACGGTCCCGCCAGAAATCCGCTTCACTCCACCCCCTGTTGAAATACCTTTTACTTTACCGAAAGAAATACAGGATGCACAGCCGAGTGCCTTCGCTACCAACGGAACGCTCTTTTTCATCGGAACCCTCACACAAGGATTATATATCACAGACTCCGACGGTACGATCCTGCAACACCTGTCTTTACAGAACCAACTACAAGACAATATCGTCCGCTTTATCTGCGTACAGGACAACCGGCAAATCTGGGTGGCGCTCGACAACGGATTATCACAAATCTCTTTCGATCCTCCGATCACTTTGTTAGGAAAAAGAAGCGAGATCGGCAAACTGGTGAATGCCGGACTGGATGGCGAAGAGTTGTATATCCAAACCAACCTCGGCTATTTCAAGCGCTCATTGGGAGCCACAAGCCCTTTCATCGCCGTAAGCAAAGCCGAAGCGCAACCTTGCTTTAGGATCGAAAAAGACCCCGCTCCGACCGTTAAGAAATTATTTAGGGACACGGAAGCAGTGGGCGTATTTGCCGATGCCGAACATGTTTATCCGGCCGGTGACAACCTCTACTGGCTTTCCATCGAAAACGAAGCCGGACTGTTTCACGTAGCGGACGGCATCGGAACATTGAAATGCCGCCTGCTCTTCGACAATTACAATATGAACCTCGTGACGAGAGGCAAACGGATCATCCCTTTGAACGACTCCCTGGTCTTGGTCTCTGCCATGCAAGGAACTTTATTGGTCAATATCCGGGAACTGATCGGCAATAGCCTGGGCAGCACTCCCCTGAAAGTTTCGGGACTCGAATACGTCGATGCTTCCGGTATCCATCACTTGCCGATCAACACGCAACGCATTTCTCTCCCGCACAACTTCCAGGAGTTCAATGTCTGGGCAGGCACCACGATATTCACCTCCAACCACCAGATCAGCTACAAGATCGAAGGCGTATCTTCAGACTGGTCAGCCTGGCAACACGACGGGAAAATCACTTTCCTGCAATTGCCGGAAGGGAGGTATGAATTGAAAGTCCGCAAATACGTCATCAAGGGTCCCTATCCCGAACTCACACTGCCCATCGAAGTCCGCCCTCCCTGGTATAATACCGTATGGGCATGGCTGGTCTATATCACACTCGTCTGGTTTCTCGTACAGGCCGTGCTCCGCTACAACCTGAAGAACCTGCATAAGGAAGAACAGGAAAAAGCCGAAGCCGAACGGCAAGCCGAGCAACAGCAGATGCAGGTCATAAAAAACCGGATGCTCGAAGCCGAACTGCAAAACAAGAACAACGAACTGACACTTCAGACAACAGCCCTCGTCAAACGCAACCAGGCCATCCAAAGCCTGTTGGAAGAACTGGAAAAACAAAAAGAAACGCTAGGCGAACGTTATCCGAACAAACTCTACATCCGCATGAAGACGCTGATGGAAGAGACTTTGAACAACCAAGCGGACTGGGTACTGTTCGAAAGCTATTTCAACAGCACGCACCAAAATTTCATGGACCGCCTCAGACAGCGATACAGCGATCTCACGACAGGCGATCTCCGCATCTGTTGCTTGCTCCGCATGAATCTCTCCACAAAGGAAATAGCATCCCTCATGAACGTATCCGTACGGGCAATAGAGCTGCGCCGATACCGTCTAAGGAAGCGTTTGGAGCTGGAAGGAGATACGAATCTCGTCGATTTCCTAATGAATTTCTGAAAATATTTTCTCAGATTTTCACATCTTATATACTATTACATATCAGATAATTAAATGCATCATAAAAAGACATGAGAAAGTAATGTTGTAGTATTTCTTTCCACTCAAAGCACTTGCGCAAGCCATGTAGTAGTCCTTTCTTTGTACGCTCCTGCGGATTATCCTTTCTTTGCGATCAAAATCTAATTTTCATACATGATGAAACACGAACTGGAAGATCAATTAAAGGCGTTCGAGAAGAAAGGTATCGACCGCCGCCACTTTTTCAAACTGATGGCAATGGCCGGTTTACTGACTGCTGCAAGTACCCAAAAGGCAAAAGCATTTTCAAGCAAAGCCAAAGGTAAAATTGTAATTATCGGCGGAGGTGCTGCCGGTATCAGTATGGCTGCCCGTTTAAAGAGTTGGCTGGACAAGCCGGATATCACTTTGATCGATCCCAGTGACCGTCAGTTTTATCAGCCGGGGTTCACCTTAATCGCATCGGGTGTATATCAACCGGATGACGTCTGGAGAAAGCAGGAGGACTGCATACCCAATGACATCAAATGGATTAAAGATTCTGTTGCTGCCGTCGATCCCGTATGGAATCAGGTAACGACCAAAAATAACGGAAAGATCGCCTACGACTTCCTGGTCCTGACTCCCGGAATCCAAATCAACTGGGAAAAGGTAGAAGGTATCACGCAAGCGACACTTGGACAAGGGAACGCCCACAGCATCTATGATTTCGAAGGTGCACAAAAGACTTGGAAAGCCATACAGGAATTCTCCAAGACGGGTGGACGTGGAATCTACACTGATACTTATACCAAGCACAAATGCGGAGGTGCTCCCAAGAAAATCTGTTTGTTGACAGAACACTATACCCGCAAACAGGGTACACGCGAAACGGTGGATCTGAATTTTTACACAGCATCCAAAGAGCTGTATGATGTCCCGTTTTTCACTCCCCGCTTGTTGGAAATCTACAAAGAGCGTAACATTCCTATCAACCTGAATGTACGAGTGAAAGGTGTGGATACGGCTGCCAAACAGGTTCATTTCGAGAAGATCGAAACAGTGGGCGATCAGAAAGTCTACACTCCGTTTGTAGAAGATTATGATTTCCTGCATTTCACACCGCCGATGTCGGCCCCCGATTTTGTAAGAGAAGCCGGACTGGGCTGGACGGAAGGTAAACTGGCTACCGATGCTTGGGTTATGGTAGACAAAGAGACACTGGTACACAAAACATATCCGAATATCGTTTCCCTAGGAGACGTAGCCGGAATCCCGACCAGCAAAACATCCGCTGCAATCCGCAAGCAAGTGCCGATCGCAGCCAAGAACCTGATCTCGCTGATGGAAGGCAAAGAACCGGCAGAGAAATACGACGGATATGCCGCCTGCCCGATCGTGACGGACTACGGGCATGTTCTCTTGTGTGAGTTCAACTATAAGAAAGAGGCGCAAAACTCGTTCCCGTTCACGTTGCTGGACACATCGAAAGAGCAATGGGCCGCATGGCTGTTGAAGGTTTATTTCCTGAAACCCATGTATTTCTACGGAATGTTGAACGGTTGGGCATGATAACTTAAAACAACTCCCTATAATAAAAATGCCAAACTGAAAATCCCCCGGCTCGCTTGTAAGAGTACGGGGGGATTTTATTTCCTTCCGGTTCTATCTCTTATGCTTGACCAACATCAACACGGGATTCGACTCTTCGTCCAAACCGGCCGCAATCTCTTTCAACCCGTCTTTCAACTCACCTTTCCCGTAGGCCTCGACCAGCCGGTCGGCAGAAAGAATCTCATAGGCGGCCACTTCCTCGTTTCCGAGACGGGATATCAAGTCCACCCTTTTCCGGGTCGTATAATCAGCATTGAGCACTATCGGCTTGAATACAACCTTTTCACGGCTGTCGTACATCAAATCCGTAGTCGGGAAACCCCTTCCTTTTTCAAAATTAAACTCTTTTCCAATGGTTTGCATGAAACAATAACGACCAGTGTTCACCCCCATCGTAAGGAACATATCCGGATTTTCCGCCGGCTTTTTTACGATGAACGGGATTAATTTGTCTTTTCCGGGAATATAGCGATACACCGTATCGGAAGAGGTATCGGCAAGCAGCCAGTTTCCCTGGTCAGGCGTGATAGAGCGAACGGAAGCGACAGCAACCATATCCCCCTTTTGAACAAACGGAGCCTTGATTATGTCAAAAGGAAGCGGAATTGCCCGGGTGACACTTCCGTCCTGCTTCGATATGAGTGCATGGTAAAACTCCTTATCCCTTTTCTGCCCGTCCTTATAAGAAGCAGACATATCGTAGCAGATCAGATTGTCGGCGTCATAATCGAACACATCCAGATACTGCGCGCCCTCGGCATGCTGGAAACTCCGCTTGAAATTCCCTTGCAAGTCATAGACAAATATCTTCTTGTTCGAAGCACTATTGACAAACATCTCGTCTTTTTCCTCATCCAGGATGATCCCGTTGATAAAAGCATACTCCTCGGCTCCCTGTCCCTTCCGATTGATTTTCCTGACCGCCTTGCCTGTCTTTCTGTCAAAAACGAAGATATTGCCATCGTTGAGCAGATTCGTCACCAGCACGAACCGCTTTCCTATCGCCTTGACACTGCCTTGGATGATAAACTCGTCGTTCGTTTCCAACGGGATGTATTCCACATCCAAAAAGTCTTGAACAACCCATTCCTTTTCCGGATAATCGGCTTTTACATCAAGAGTCATAAGTGCCTCGACCGTTTCCTGCTGCTTACAGCCGAATATTCCCATGAGAGATAAGAGGGTAAGCGTCCCAATCGTTATTCTTTTTTTCATTGCAAATTGAAATTATATTTCATTATTCATTTGTTGGTGACACTTTGCACCGCTACTTCCTTCCTTTTGTCTTGATTGCATGCCACGACAAGAATCAAAACGACAAGGAAGGTTCCATATTGAACTATCTTATTTAGACTCAATCACAATCTATACGCACAAATGTAATCATTAATTGTGGAATATAGTCTGACA
>OIEV01000624.1_pt1 | contig 23270 bp, 17 predicted proteins | sample 1581881 | NCBI WGS metagenome assembly OIEV01 (sample SAMN03279760, study PRJEB24777) | human gut metagenome | isolation source: fecal sample PR121 from 1 month old male Malay infant, vaginally delivered... | place: Singapore | collected 2005-09-16 | reverse complement strand
CACCGTAGCCACGATACGCGCCGCCGCGGTTGGTATTGGTGTAGACGGCGTCCCAGCTAAAGCGGCTCGCCTTCACATGGTTGTAAATCGGCAGGCTCTTGTGGCCCGAAAGCCCGATCGTCGTGGTAGCGTGCTCGCCGTACGCGCCGGCGTTGGACAGCGTGTGAAGATCAATGGCCGTGATGGTGCCGTCGTTCATGGCGCCCAGCTTAACGGTCATCTGCATCTGGTGGCGCGAGTTGCCCGCAGTGATGGTCTCCTCGCGGGTGTAGCAGCAGTAGCTCGGACGGCCAGTCTGCTGGGTAACGAACGCAACGAAGATCTCGCAGCAGCCCGTCTGCTTGGAGCCAAAGCCGCCGCCGATGCGCGGCTTAATAACTTGCACCTGCGACTGCGGAATGTCGAGCGACTGCGCGACCATGCGGCGCACGTGGAAAGGCACCTGCGTGGAGGTGGTCACCGAGATGCGCCCAAACGCGTCGGTCGTCGCGAAGGCGCGGAAGGTCTCCATGGGCGCGGTCTGCGTGGCCTGGCTGGTGTAGGTGCGCTCAAAGACAATGTCGCTCTGGGCGAAGGCCTCATCAAGATCGCCAAAATCGCTGGTACCGCTGCACACCAGGTTGCGAGCAACGTCGCCGCCCTGCGGGAACATAAAGGTCACGTCGCCCTCAGGGTGGACCACGATGTCGTTATCGAGCGCCTGGGTAAAGTCGAGCAGGGGCTCGAGCACCTCGTAGTCGACCTTGATGAGCTTGAGCGCCTTGTCGGCGGCCTCCTCGGTCTCGGCGGCGACGATCGCCACCTCCTCGTTTTGGTAGCGCACCAGGTTCTCGAGAATTAGGCGGTCGTAGGGACTCGGCTGCGGATAGCTCTGGCCGGCGATGGTAAAGCGGCGCTGGGGCACGTCCTCGTAGGTGTAAACGCCCACCACGCCGGGTACCTTCAGGGCGCGCGACGTATCGATGGAGCGGATCTTGGCGCGGGCATACGGGCTGCGCTTGAGCTTGACGATGAGCGCGCCGGCGGGCACCAGGTCGCCCGTGTAGACGGGACGCCCCTCGAGCAGGGCCTTCGAGTCCTTCTTGGGCTGCTTGTGGGTAATCTGCTTGTAGGAGACACCGTCGCAGCTGGTGTCGTTGACCGGTAGCTCGGGCATCTCAAAGCCCACCTGCACGCCGGACTCGTTAAGGAAGCGCACGATGGCGCGCAGCTGGCTCTCGTAGCCGCTGCAACGGCAGAGGTTGCCGGCCAGCTGGCGCGAGAGCTCCTCGCGCGTAGCGACGAGGCTCGGGTCCTCCTTGGCGGCACGAGCAAGCGCCAGCACGTTCATGATAAGGCCGGGGGCGCAAAAACCGCACTGCTCGGCGCCTTCTGCAGCCATCGCACGGGCCAGCGCTTCGGACTCGGCCTTGAGGCCCTCGAGCGTGGTGATGGAGCGGCCCTCGACGCGCGCGGCGGGAACCGAGCAGCTCAGCACCGGGTCGCCGTCGAGCCACACCGTACACAGGCCGCAGTTGGTGGTTTCGCAGGCGCAGCGCACCGACGCACAGCCCTGCTCACGCAAAAGCGAAAAGAGCATGGTATCGGGGGCAATCTGAACCTTGACCTTGCGGCCGTTGAGCGTAAAGGAAAGATCGATGAGTTTGGCAGCCATTAGCGCACCTCGCTAGAATCGACGCCGGGCACGCGGCGGCAGGAATACTCGTCCGTGGCAAACTTAGGAATCTGCACGCACTCGAGCTCGTGGGCAAGCGCGGCCGAAAGCTCGATGCCGGCGGCGCGACGCACAGCCTGAATCGCCAGCGGGGCCGAGATGCGGCGGCGGTAGTCGGCCGAGCCCCACAGGTTGGTGCCATAGCCCAGCGCGCGTACGGACGCGGCCAGGGCGCGCAGCTCGTCCTCGGAAGGCTGGTCGCCGGTAAGGCCACACGCCTCGCCCTGCAGCAGGGTCGCGCGCAGCGGGCGGGCGCCCACGGTGACGTGCCAGGAGCCGTCCCACCAGGCGGCGGTGACGTTTAAGGAGGGGAAGTCGGTCGCGGCCTTGCGCACGGCCTCATAGCTTGCGCGATAGTCGTGCTTAACGACCACGACGTGCTCGATCACGTCGCGCACGTAGCCCATGTCCACGAACTCGGCGAGCGGAACGCGGCCGGCACCCGTCAGCTCAACATACGAATCGAGCGCCAAAAAGGCCGAGAGCACGTCCGAAAAACCAAAGCGGCCGTAGATACTGCCGCCCACCGTGGCGGTGTTGCGCAGCTGAACGCCCACGATGTTGTGGACGGCAAACTCAAAGACATGGTTGACAAGCGCGTTGAGCCCGGCATGGCGCTCGAGCTGGCGCAGGGTGCACATGGCACCGATGCGAAACTCGGTCTCGGTCTCCTCGATCTGATCGAGTCCGCAGGCCGAAAGGTCAATCGCCGTCGCCACGCGACGCGAACCCAGGCGCATCCAGATGCCGCCGCCCACAATCTTGTTGTTGCGGTTCTTCTGTAAGAGCTCATAGGCTTCGGCCGCGTTTCCAACACGGACGTAGGTACCGAACTTGAGCACGTTCTCCCCCATCTCTTCACTTGTCCAGTACCTCTAAGTGTACCAAAGGAGGGCGCACAGCCCTCGCCACCATAGAAAAAGGCTCCCATCCGGAATGGCTGGGAGCCTCATCACATGCTATGTCGAGCGAAGATTTAGCAGACGCCCTGGGCGAGCATGGCGTCAGCGACCTTCAGGAAGCCGGCAATGTTGGCGCCCATGACAAAGTTGCCCTCCTGGCCATACTCCTTGGCGGTGTCGTCCACGTTGTGGAACATGCCGCGCATGAGCTGCTCGAGCTTGCCGTCGACCTCCTCGAAGGTCCAGGACAGGTGCTCGGCGTTCTGGCTCATCTCCAGGCCGGACACGAGCACGCCGCCGGCGTTGGCAGCCTTGCCGGGCATAAAGGCGACGCCGTTCTCCTGGAAGTAAGTCGTGGCCTCGATGGTCGTGGGCATGTTCGCGCCCTCGCCGACCACCTTGCAGCCGTTGGCGACGAGCGCCTGGGCATCCTCGAGCAGCAGCGTGTTCTCGCGAGCGCAGGGCAGCGCGATGTCGCAGGGCAGCTGCCACACGCCGCGGCCGTCGCCCTCGTGCCACACGGCGTTGGGCTTCTCATCAACGTACATAGCGAGCGTAACGCCCTTGTCGTGGCCGGAGCGCTTCTTGTTGTAGACGTGCTCGAGCACGGTGTAGTCGATGCCGTCGGGATCCTCGACCCAGCCGTGAGTATCGGAGCAGGCCAGCACCTTGCCGCCGAGCTGGGCGACCTTCTGGACCGCATAGATGGCGACGTTGCCGGAGCCGTGAACGACGACGTTCTTGCCCTCGAAGGAGTCGCCGCGGCTCTTGAGGTACTCGTCCACAAAGTAGACCAGACCGTAGCCGGTGGCCTCGGTACGGGCGAGCGAGCCGCCAAAGGAGAGACCCTTGCCGGTAAGGACACCGGTCCACTCGTTGGTCAGGCGCTTGTACTGACCGAACATGTAGGCAACCTCACGGCCGCCAACGCCCAGGTCGCCAGCGGGAACGTCGGTGTTGGGGCCGATGTGGCGATAGAGTTCGGTCATGAAGGACTGGCAGAAGTGCATGATCTCGTTGTTGGACTTGCCCTTGGGGTCAAAGTCGGAGCCGCCCTTGCCGCCGCCCATGGGGAGGGTAGTCAGGCTGTTCTTGAGGATCTGCTCCAGACCCAGGAACTTAAGCATGCCCAGAGTGACCGTCGGGTTAAAGCGCAGGCCGCCCTTGTAGGGTCCAATAGCAGAGTTGAACTCGACGCGATAGCCGCGGTTGACCTGAACCTTGCCCTGGTCGTCGACCCAGGGAACACGGAACATGACGATGCGCTCGGGCTCGACGAGGCGCTCCAGCAGGGCGGCCTCCTCGTACTCGGGGTGGGCGTCGAGCGCCGGCTGGATGGTGCCGAGGATCTCGGTCGCGGCCTGGATGAACTCAGGCTGCTCGGGATAGCGGTCCTTGAGCTCTTCGAGAACTTTCTGCGTGTAGCTCATGCTTCCTCCAATGATGGGAAACGAAAAATGTCGGTCGCGGCACCCTATGCGCCGCGAACTTTATCGAGTATGGATAATATCGCACTGTTGCGGGAAAGTTTCGCATAAGCCGACGAGCGGATGTTTCGTTTTGATTACGATGCAGGTAGAAGCGTTTTTGAGTGCCTGACGTGCAAAACCCGTGTTTCAAACCTGTTTCGTCCATATGGTCCATACCACCACAAAGGGGACAGGCACCTTTGTGGTGGTTTTGGCAAGATGCGTTGGCGGGAACGTATGTGAATCGAACACATCCAAGACGTTTTGCACGCCTCGCAACGGTTTTGAGGACCGCGGGGCCCACCGGAGCCCATCCGCTCCCAAACATGGCGGTATTTTACCAAACGCACAGTGTCGCGCCACGAAAACGGCCCATCTACTATGTTTAACCTGCAGGGGTTGACCATACCCGCTTTTTCGTAGCATCGGCAAGCCGTCTACCTGCGGTTTTACTTTTGCGGATTTTGGCATGGTCGAGGGTAGTCACTTAAACGTAGTAGATAGGCAGGTTTTGTGGCGGACAGTGATACGGCGGCCCCTAGCGAAGCGATCTGAGGCCGCCGGCCTCTTTGTCGAGCACCGTAAAACGCACCGCATCCAGATGCTCCAGGATGCTGATGGCACGCTTGCGCGACACGCCCAGGGCCTCACGCAGCACGCTCGTGGTGGCAGCACCGCCGGCAGCCTCGATAGCGGCGGCAACAAGCTCGTGCGCATGAGCATCCGCGGCGGCGGACAGGGCAACGTCGCGTTCGATCTTAACGATCGCGCGGTTGAGCGAAAGCTCGCGCAGGGCACGCGTCATGGTGTCGCGATCGAGCTGCAGACGCTCACCCACCTCGGGCAGCGTCGCCGCACCGAGACCCGCCTCGTCGAGGGCGGCCACGATGCGCTGGCTCGCCTCGCGCACCACACGTATCGCCGCAGCGGCAGAGTGCGGGTCGAACACCTCGGCACCGTCGACGGTGCACACGCCGCGCGCACAGCCCTCGAGAACGAGCGCGGACGCGACGTCTTCGCCCGCTGTCGGCCAGGCGGCATGCGCGACCTCGCCCGGCGTGAAACCCGTCTGCTTGGGCGCGGCCCCGTGCATGGCGGCCAGCGTGACGGAGAGCGTGGCGAGGGCGGCATCGAGCACAGCGGGGGCGGCATAGAGCTCCTCGGTCGAGCGCTCGGCACGAAGCGCCACGGCGTCACCCGAGGAAACCGCCCCGTGCAGGAGCGCAGCCGCCTCGGCACCCGAAAGATCGAGAGCACGGGCTGCGGCCGCGGCAGGCACGGGCAGGCGCTGCAGCCCCAACCATGCGGCAACGGCGGCGGCGCGGTCGTCGGCATCCAGGGCCCCGAGCAGCGCGCACTCGCCCGCGGAGAGGACGCGCGAGCGGCGACACCGCGAAAGAAGAACACGACCGCCGCCGATAAGCACCACCGGCGAGAAGGCGAGCACAATGAGGCCGTCGCCCGATCGCACGGGAAGGCGCTCCTCCAGACGGACCTGCACGATGCGGGTCTCGCCAGCCTCAATAGGACCCTCACCCTCCATGAGCATGATTCGGCCGAGGACCTCCGCCGTGCCCGCCATCACATGCACGCGCGTACCGGACTCGAAGGGCGCGGGCTTGGTGCCCTCGCGCCCCAGATACGTGAAGCGGGCGATGAGCCTGAGCGTCGAGCCCTCGGCACCAGACCCGCAGAGGACCTCGCCACGCGGAAGGTCGCCCGCACCGTCGCCCACGATGTTGAGCGCCGCGCGCTGTCCGGGCAACGCCCGAGGAGTATCACCATGCACCTGAATCGCGCGCACGCGGCAGCGCACGCCCGCGGGACATGAGACGAGCTCGTCGCCCACCGCTACGGGGGCATCGTGAAGCGTGCCCGTGACGACCGTCCCGGATCCCTTGATGGTGAAGCAGCGGTCGATGGGCAGGCGCGGGGCCAGACCGGGGCGCACCGGGCGGGATGCGGCATCGGCCAGGAAAGAGTCGATGGCGGCATCGAGGGCAAGGCGAACGTCCTCGATGCCCACGCCCGTGCGCGAGGAAACAGGCACCACGGGCGCATCGGCAAAGACGGTATCGCTGAGGAAGTCCATCACGTCGAGCTCGGCGAGCTCCGCCGTCTCGTCATCGGCCAGATCGCGCATCGTGAGCGCCACAACGAGGTGCCTCACGCCCAACAGCTCCAACACGTACACGTGCTCTCGCGTCTGCGGCATCACGCCCTCAACGGCAGAAACCACCAGCAACGCAACGTCCACGCCGGTGGCACCCTGTACCATCGCGCGCAGGTAGTGCGCATGCCCGGGCACGTCAACCAAGCCGACAAGCTTGCCGCTGGGAAGCTCGAGCTCGCCAAAGCCGAGCTCAGTGGTCATGCCTCGGCGCCGTTCGACCTCCAGACGGTCGGGATTTTTGCCGGTCAGCGCCTCGATAAGGGCCGACTTTCCGTGGTCGACGTGTCCTGCTGTTCCAACGACAACGGGACACTCGACAAGCTCACGCGCAGTCATCGACGCAAACCCGCCCGCACGGCATCCGCCAACGCAGACGCACACAGGTCAAGGTCGGTGTCGTGCAAAAGCGTGCGAACGTCAAACAGCACCTGGTCGTGGCGCACGCGTGTCACAACCGGCGTATCGGGCTCCTGTACCATAGCGCGCTTTAGGCCATCGGCGGATAGACGCCCATCGACGGGACAGACGGCAACGCAAAATGTAGGGAGCTCGACAGTCGGCAGCGATCCGCCGCCGGGAGTAGAGGCGCCCTCGACAACCTGCAGCTCCACGGCCTCCTCGCACTGAGCCTCGCGAAGCTTGCGCAGCATGCGGTCGTGCAGGCGCTTGGCCTGGCGCTCGAGCGGAGCCGGCGCGCCGGAAAGCATGTTGAGTACCGGGATCTCCCGACGCGCCGCATCGGGACCGGTCACATACAGTCGCAAAGTGGCCTCGAGCGCCGCGAGCGTGAGCTTACCGGGGCGAAGCGCGCGCATAAGCGGATGAGAGGCGCAGGCGGCAATTGCCTGGGCGTTGCCAAGGATGATGCCCGCCTGCGAAGCACCGAGCAGTTTGTCGCCCGAGCACGAGACGACGTCAACGCCGGCGCCAAGAGACACGGACGCGGGCCTCTCCCCCGCATCGGCGAGTACCCCATCTGCAAGCAAAGCGCCCGAGCCCTGATCCTCGTAAAGCAACAGGCCATGTTCATGCGCCAGCGCAGAAAGCTCCGCCACGGAAACCTCCTCGTGGAAGCCCTCGATACGGTAGTTGGAAGGATGGACTTTGAGGATCATCGCCGTGTTGGGCGTGATGGCGTTTCGATAATCATCCAGATGTGTGCGGTTGGTAGAGCCAACCTCGACAAGCTTGGCACCCGAAGCCGCCATGATGTCGGGGATGCGGAAGCTGCCGCCCACCTCGACAAGCTCGCCGCGGCTCACGATGACCTCTTTGCCGAAGGCATGCGCGGCAAGCACCAACAGCACCGCGGCGGCATTGTTGTTGACAACTAAGGCGTCCTGCGCCCCCGTGAGCGTGCGCAGCAGACGCGCGGCATGCTCTTTGCGGCCCCCGCGAGCGCAGGTTGAGACGTCATACTCAAGCGTGCTGTAGCCTCGGGCGACATCGGTCACCGCCTGCACCGCCGCGGGAGCGAGCGGAGCGCGGCCCAGATTGGTGTGAATCACAACGCCCGTCGCGTTGACGGCAGGGCGCAGGGTCGGCAGCGACAGGCGATGGGTCCGCTGCTCAATTGCCAAGGCGAGCTCGCGCTTGTTCCTTGCAGGGGCGCCGGAGCGAATCGCCGCGCGCTCGGCATCGAGCTCGGCGTCAATCGCCTCGCGTACCATCGTGTCGCCTGCATCGCCAGCAGCCTTCATGACCGGCCACTCGGCAAGCAGCTCGTGAACGGCGGGAATGGAACGCAGGCGGCCGCGCACCTCGGCAGACATGGATTCGCAGTCGCTCATGAAAAGCCTTTCGACATGTTCAATAAAAAGCTGGTCCCCCGCGATCGTCATCGGGCAAATAAATACCGGCGCGCACGCAAAAGGGACAGGTCCATTATGGCAGCTCGTGACAAGACGTCGAAGCGCCTCGTCTAAAACCTGCCAAAATAAACCTGTCCCTTTTTGGTCGGTTATGGCTTGGTGGCTTTAGGCCTCCTTATTGGCGTAGATAAACCAGTAGCCCAGCGCCACGATCAGGGCGCCACCCACGATATTGCCCAGCGTGGCGACCGTAAGGTTGAGCGCCAACCCGGCAGCGTTGAGGGCATCGGCGCCAGCGACATCGGCTCCATAGCCGCAGGAGTGCATCAAAATACCCATGGGCAAAAAGTACATGTTGGCAACGCAGTGCTCAAAACCGCAGGCCACAAAGGCGGCAATGGGCAGCAAAATGCCCACGACCTTATCGACCACGGTCTTGCCGGCAGTGCCGATCCATACGGCCAGGCAGACAAAGATGTTGCACAGAATGCCGCGGAAGAAGATGGTAACGGCGTCGATCGTAACCTTACCGGCGGCGACGCTCACCATGGCGTTGGCGACGGCCTCGCCGTTGAGCTTGTAAATAGCTGCCATGTAAATCAAAAAGACAACGAACAGGGCGCCGGCAAAATTGCCGATCCACACAATAGCCCAAGCCTTGAGCATCTGGACGAGCGTGAGCTTGTTGCTCTTAAGCGCGCAGACCATAAGCGAGTTGCCGGTAAACAGCTCCGCGCCGCAAATAAGCACGAGCACCAGCCCCAGGCAAAAAGCAAGGCCACCCACAAAGCGCTGAGCGCCCCAGCCAAGGGACGCATCGCTCAGAAAGACCGTGAAGAACAGGCCGCCAAAGGCGATGAACGCACCGGCGAACATAGCGAGCAAAAAGGCCTTCGAGACCGGCAGGTTAGCCTTGGTAACGCCGGCGGCCTCAGTCTTGGCCTCGATCGCGGCGGGCGCCAGGCAATCGGGGGTGGGATATTCTGCCTTACTCTGCGCCATGGCAATCACTACTTTCTTACGATTTGGGACAAACGCTCCTGGTTCATTTGCCCCGCGAGGTCGGACGGTATAAAAATAAACGCGAGCAAAATTAGCATATTGGCCTGCGATTATATAGCTTGGAGCGGGCGACGGGAAGTCCAAGGATTTGCTTCGCTGCGGGCCTTCGGCCCTTGCGTGCTGCGCTGAGAAAATGCTCACGCATTTTCTCAGCGCAGCACCCTGACGGGTTCGATTCCCGTCGCCCGGCGCGTAAACGAAAACAGCTCTGATTCCCAAAGGAAACCAAAGCCGTTAAAACAATTCTTATGGAGCGGGCGACGGGAATCGAACCCGCGTCATCAGCTTGGAAGGCTGGGGTTCTACCATTGAACTACGCCCGCAAGATATGGTCGGGACGACAGGATTTGAACCTGCGACATCCTGCTCCCAAAGCAGGCGCGCTACCAAACTGCGCCACGTCCCGAAGGTGTTGAGCAGCTAAGGTCTAAACCTTGCGTGTCCCAAAGCGAAGGAAATTATAGGGGAGACTCCCCGCCTGTGCAAGCGACGATACCCTAGCTCCTCGAATGTGCAACAAACCGGCTGTGGAGCAGGCCGATCACAAACGCCACCACGGCAACCGGCGCCCACGCGGCTCCAATGTCTGCCAGCGGCAGCGCATCGAACGGCAGCCACGCGCCCGTAAAGAACGCATCGCGAACCGAGGTGATCACGCTCTGGACAGCGACAACGCCGCCGACCCAGACCCACACCTGCGGATGCGCGTCGCAGAAACCGTGCACCAGACCCATAAGCACCAGCACGATGGCGACGGGGTACAGGGCGTTGAGCATAGGCACCGAGAACATGAGGATCACGTCGAGACCCACGTTGGAAAGCACGCACGAAAACGCCGCGAACACAAAGGCGAGAATCGCAAAGGGGCGGCGCATGGCCTCCTCAGAGGCCTCCGCTCCCCCTTTGACCACATACGTCTCGCAGAAATAGCGCGAACAGCAGCTGATGAGGCCGATGCACACGTTCATGCAGGCGAGGAAGAAGATCGCAAAGACCACGACCGTGCCGGCAAGGCCAAAATGCATGGAGGCAGAGCGAGCGAGGATGGCGGCACCGTTGGTGGCATCGGGCATCACGGTGCTGAGCTGCGCGCCGGCAAGCGCCAGGCCGCAGTAGATGATGGCCATGAGCACACCGGCGATCACGCCGGAGCGCGAAATCTCGAAGGCAACGCGCTTGTCATCGGTAACGCCCAGCTCGTGGATGGTCTCGGCGATAATGATGCCAAAGGCGAGCGACGCGAGCAGGTCCATGGTCTGATAGCCGGTCAAAAAGCCCTGCACGGCAGCACCGGCATTATAGGGAGCCTGCGGCGCGGCAGCGGGACCCAGCGGCGAGACCACGGCGGCACCCACGACCAACACGATAAGGGCAATGAGCGCGGGGCCCGTAATGCGGCCGAGCACGCGTGTGATGACGCCCGGGCGCAGCGTGAGCGCAAACGCGACGACGAAGAAGCCGACGGCAAACACCAGACGTGCCGTGCCGAGCGAAACGCCCTCGGGTAGCAGCGGCACCAGCATTTCGAACGCCGTAGAGCTTGTGCGCGGAATGGCCAGGCACGGACCGATGGCCAGGTAGACCGCCGCAACGAAGAATTCGCCAAACTTAGGATGCACACGCCCGGCCAGCTCTCGGGCCGTGCCAGCGAGCGCGACGGCGATAAATCCCATAACGGGCAGACCGATAGCGGCAATCAAAAAGCCGATCATGGCAACCGGCGTGGCAGAACCTGCCTGCAGCGCCAGCAGCGGCGGAATAATGAGGTTACCGGCGCCAAAGAGCATCGAGAACAGCGCAATGCCGACGGTAACGACATGGTCGGAACGCAGACCGCGCGGGGCGGATGAAGCCATAGGCACACCTTTCGGGTCGAAACAAAAACGGGACGGGCAAAATACCCGTCCCGCAAGTATAAACGGTCCAGCAGCTTTAGCAGGCTAAATTGCGCAGAGCATCGATAGCCGTGTCGACTTCTTCGGTCGTGTTGAAATACCCAAACGAGAAGCGGACGACACCCTGGCACTCGGTATCTATCGCACGGTGCATGAGCGGAGCGCAATGGGTACCGGGGCGCGTCGCAATCCCCCACCCTTGCATGAGCGCGTCCGAGATCTCGGCCGAGTCGATATCACCCACGTTGAGCGAGACGATCGCCGAGCGCGTCGGCTGGTCGAAGGCACCGTAGAGCTTAATCCCCGGAATCTCGCGCACGCCGGCAAGGAAGCGATCGGCGAGCGCACGCTCGTGGGCAGCAATCGCCTCGACCCCACCCTGGGCCTCGATAAAGTCGAGGCCGGCGGAAAGGCCCGCGATGCCATGGCCGTTGAGCGTACCTGCCTCCAGGCGCGTGGGCCACTCCAGTGGCTGCAGCTCATCGAAGCTGTGTACACCAGTGCCGCCCATAGCCCAGGGCGCCACGTCGACGCCCTCCGCCACGGCCAGACCGCCGGTCCCCTGCGGGCCCATCAGTCCCTTGTGGCCGGTAAAGCACACGATGTCGAGGCCCATGGCCTGCATATCGATATGCGCCGTGCCGGCCGACTGCGAAGCATCGACAATCACGAGCGCACCGGCCGCATGGGCCACAGCCGCCACGCGTGCAACGTCAACGGCGTTGCCGGTCACGTTGGAGGCGTGCGTCACCACCACGACACGCGTGCTCGGCGTGACCAGCTGCTCGAGCTCGTCGTAGTCGAGCACGCCGCTCGCGTCGCAACCCGCATGCTCAACGGTCACGCCCCGCTCTGCCGCCAGGCGGTTAAGCGGACGCAGCACGGAATTGTGCTCGAGTACCGTCGTGACCACACGGTCGCCGCGGCGCACCACGCCATTGATGACGGTGTTGAGTGCCGCCGTAGAGTTGGGCGTAAAGCACACATGGTCCGCCCTCGGGCAACCTAAAAGGCGCGCAAGCTTGGCACGGCAACCGTGAATCGTACGAGCGGCATCGAGGGCACCCGACGTGGCGCCGCGCCCGGCATTGCCGAGCGAGCACATCGCCTGCGTCACGGCATCGATGACCGTCTGCGGCTTGTGCATGGTCGTCGCCGCGTTATCCAGGTAGATCATCGCACGACCTCCCACATATCAATCACGGTATAGCCCTCGGTGGGAATGCCCGCCGCAGCGAGTTCGCCGCGCAGCAGGTCCTCATCGGCAGGCAACGCCTTCCACGCCAAGCCGCAGCCGGCAGCGACCTCCCCGGGCACGGGAATCGTGCGCCCGGGAAGGCCGCGCTCGATGCATAGGGTCTCGCACCCCATGGCGGCCGCCGTGGTAGGAAACGTGATGACAAGCGCAGGGCGCTTTTCTCTCATGGCAATCCCGCCCAAACGCTACGGGCGCACGACGCGCACGGCCTGCTCCATCTTCTCCACGATCACATACATGTTCGTGACCTCGCCCACGGCAAGCTGGTCCTTGATGCCATAGTGATCGAGACAGGTGCCGCAGGTAAGAATCTCGACGCCCTGCTCGGCCAGACCCTTCAGGTCGTCGAGTACCGGTGAGCCCTCGACGGTGAGCTTAGCGCCGCCGTTGTAGAACAGCATGGTCGCGGGCAGCTCCTCCTGCTGCGTCACGGCAAAGATAAACGCCTTCATGAGCTTGTGGCCCAGCTCGTCGTCGCCGCGGCCCATGCAGTCGGTGTAGACGGAAATGACGAGCTTGCCCTTGCCGGCGCTGGCATCACAGAAGGCAGCGCCATCCTGCTCTGGATCGGCCACGGCAACGGCGCCAGAGGTCGCGACGGTCACGTGCCACTCGGCGTCCGAGATCTTCTCGACCGAGGCCGTACAGCCCTTCTCCTGTGCCATCTTGGAGATGTTCTTGACGGCGGTCTCGTTGTCGACCGAGGTCACCACGGCACCCTCGCCATCGAGCTGCTTCAGGGCTTTGAGCGTCTTGACGACGGGCAGCGGGCAGGCATCGCCCATGGCATTGACTTCAATCTTGGTAGACATAGCAAATTCCTTTCGAAAGAGCCGTTCTAGAGAACGGCAAACACTTACATAAACGTGCGGGCTAGCGAACAACACGGACGGCAGGACCGCCCGGCACCGCCTCGCACACGCGACCGATAACGGCAGCGATGCGGTCCTCGGCATGCAGACGGTGCGCGAGCTCATCCACATCGGCAGCAGGCGCCGCGATGAGCAAACCACCCGAGGTCTGCGGATCGTACAGCGCATCCAACATGCCCGGCTCCAGGTCCTCGTCGGCAGCCACGCGCGGGCCAAAGAAGTCCTGGTTGCGGTAGGAGCCAGCGGGGATAATGCCCAGACGCGCCATGTCGAGCACCTGGTCAAAGAGAGGCACCGCCCCCGACGCAAGCTCAATCTGCACGCCCGAGCCCTCGGCCATCTCGCACGCATGCCCAATCAGGCCAAAGCCCGTAATGTCGGTGCAGCCGTGAAGTTCGAGCCCCTCGGCCAAACGGATCGGGGCCTCGTTGAGGGTGCGCATAGAATCAAACATCCGGCTGGCCTCGTCCTGCTCGATGAGCTCGCCCTTAATGGCCGTGGTGATAATGCCCGAGCCGATCGCCTTGGTCAGCAGTAGGACATCGCCCACGCGCGCACCGCTGTTGGCGAGCATGCGGTCGAGTGGCACAAAACCGCTCACGGACAGGCCGTACTTGGGCTCGTCGTCGTTGATGGTGTGGCCGCCCGCGATGGTGCAGCCAGCCTCGACGCACTTGTCGGCGCCACCCGCCAAAATCTGGCCGGCAACCTCGACGCCCAGGCAGTTAGGTATGCACAGCAGGTTCATGGCATGGCTCGGCCGCCCGCCCATGGCGTAGATGTCCGAAAGCGAGTTGGCCGCGGCGATCTGACCAAACAGAAACGGGTCATCGACCATCGGCGGGAAGAAGTCGATGGACTGCACGAGGCCCAAGTTGTCGCCAACGCGAAAGACGCTCGCATCGTCGGAGGTATCGAACCCCACGAGCAGGTTGTCGTTATGCACATTGGGTAAGTCGCCCAGGACCTGGGCGAGGGCTCCAGGAGCCAACTTAGCGGCTCAACCAGAGGCAGCGGTCATCTGCGTGAGCTTGATGAAATCGTCAGCCATCGATCCCTCCTCTCATAGGTCAATCTTTTCCTCCCAGTATACGCATGGTGGCGCCGCGAGCGGACGGCGTATCGCAACCCCTACGCGACGCAGCAGAAGGGACAAAGGGACTGTCCCTTTGTCACATTATCGACAAACCAGATGAATTCTCTTGGCATCGAAGTGCATGCGCAGGGTCTCGTCGGCCTGCGGCAGCTCGTCGGAAGCCACGCTCACCTTGTTGACCTTCCACTGCAGACGCGTGGGCGCATCGACACGTGGCACGTCCAACAGCACCAGCCGCTCAAAGCGCGAATCGCTCACCCGGGCCACGTGTAAGTCGTAGCTGTTACGACCGCGCTCAGCGCGGTTGTCCACATGGAAGTAGCTCGCACGAATACCCAGGTACGCCACGTTATCGGGAACCTCACGGCCCACGTTGAAGGTCATGCCCCAGTCGAGGGCCTCAACTTCTTCGTCGCCGATTTTGCGCGCGCGGCTCGTATTCTTGCAGCCCGTCAGGCGCAGCGCAGCCAAGGTTTGCGGCCGGCGGACCACGTCCTCGACGGAGCCGATCTCCTCCATATGCCCGTCGTGCATCACACAAATGCGCTCGCACAGACGGCACGCTTCGTCGATGTCGTGGCTCACGTAGAGCACGGTACGGTTGCACACATCGAACAGGTCGAGCATGTTCTGTTCGAGCGCGCTCTTAAGATAGGAATCGAGTGCGCTCATGGGCTCGTCGAACATAAAAATGCCCGGATGCGCCGCCACCATGCGCGCAAGCGCCACGCGTTGCTGCTGACCGCCCGAGAGGCGCACGGGGTAGCGATCGACAAAATCGGCCAGACCGAAAATGCCCAGATAACGCTCGGCGAGCTTTTTGCGCGCGGCGGCGTCACCCGCATCCTTAACACCGGCGCATACGTTATCGGCCACCGTCATGTTGGGAAACAGCTGATAGTTTTGAAACATCAGGGCGCACTTGCGCTCCTGGGGCGACAGGTTGATACCCGCCGCCGAGTCAAAAAAGGTCACGCCGTTGACGACGATCTTGCCCTCGTCGGGTGTCTCCACGCCGGCAATGCAGCGCAACGTGCAGCTCTTGCCGCAACCCGAGGCGCCCAGCAGCGCCACACGCTCCTCGCCGGCATCGAGCTGAATGTCGAGGGTAAAGCCCGGATAGCGCTTTTTGATATCCAGAACGAGCGACATGGCTTATCGACCTCCCTTTGCGACCGCGCCATCGCGCATAAGCTCGGCCAGCGCCTCGCGATCGATACGCAAGGCATCACCGCCCACCGGATCGAGCGAATCGCCCTGTCCGGCGAGCTCTTTGGCCTGCTTGCGCTCTGCACGGGAGAGACCGCGCTCGCGATATTTTTGAGAATGCGCCGTGTACATGTTGATGAATAGGATGACCAGGAAGCTGAACGCTATTACGACCACGACCCAAAAGAGAGCCACCGACGTATTGCCGCCCATCCACTCAAAGTAAATCGCAATGGGAATGGTCTGCGTAATGCCGGCGTAGTTGCCCGCAAAGAACAGCGTGCAGCCAAACTCGCCCATCGCGCGAGCGAAGGCGAGCACCGTGCCCGCCGCGATTGAGGGCCAGCCGAGCGGCATCATGAGCTTGGCAAAGATGCGACGTTCGGACCACCCCAAGGTTCGCGCGGCGTCAAGCATCTGCGTGTCGAGGCTCTCGAAGGCTCCGAGCGCCGTGCGGTAGACCAGCGGAAACGACACAACGACAGCCGAAATGACCGCCGCGGGCCAGGTAAAGACGATCGAGATGCCGTGCGCGATGAGCCATTGGCCCACCCCGGTCGAGCGGCCAAACAGCATGAGGAGCAGAAAGCCGCAGACCGTGGGCGGCAGCACCATAGGGATCGTAAAGACCGAATCGAGCAGGCCCTTGATGCGACTCGAGGTACCCATAGTCTTCCACGCGGCGAACAGGCCCAGTGCAAAGGCAATCACCAGGGCAAGGCCGCTCGTTTTGATAGACACCCAAAACGGGCGGTAGTCGATGCCGCCTAAAAAGGAGGCCAGAGAGGTCAAGGGCCCCTGCTCATCCCGCAACACGACAGACGATGCCTCTACCATTTGAGCGCTATCAAGCCAACGCGCGCCGCCCTTGGCATCACCCGAGGCCGATGCAATCACCACATAGCGGTCCCCATCCGCACCACGCACATCAAAGCCATAGGTATAACCGCCGGCATCAAACGTTGTTTCCGCCGTGACATACCAAGGAAGATCAACGTCCCCTAGCTGCGCACCTCCCATGGAGTTTGCGCTGTCGAGCTCGCAGACGAGGGCCTTGAGACCCGATACGCACTCGTTGTCCTGCGGATCCAATCCAAACTTCTCGACCGCCTTGGGCGATATCCACACCACAACGCGATCGGCAGCAGGCACCACTACAAGGTCCACGTCCTCGTCAACGGGAAACCGGAAGCCCTCAGGCTGGCCCTCCATGGCACGAGCGGTCCCCTTGGCCAACCGCTCAAAACCCTCGATCCCATAGGAAAGCCCATGAGCGGTCGCAGCAACCTGGGCCCCGTCCTCAGCGTCCCCAGCAAACGCAAATCCCGGCACCCAGCAAAGCGCGAAGGTCAAAGCACAGGCGACAAGCATGCGGAATCTATTAAGCACGAAAAGCTCCAAGCGAATACAAGGACGGAGTGAAACACAAAACGATGGAATTATCGCGCCAAGCCGCACTACGCGGAAAGCTCAAAGCCGTACTTAGCCCAAATCTTCTGAGCCTTCTTGTTGGACAGGCAAAAGTCGATGAACGCCTTAGCCTCGTCGGCATGTTCGGAGCTCTCGGCAACGGCGCCCGGATACACGATGGGCTTGTGCGAGTCCTCGGGACACACGAACGCCTCCTCGATGCCGTCGTAGCGGAAGATATCGGAGCTGTAGACAAAACCGGCCACGCAGTCGCCTGTGGACACATAGGCGGCAGCGGTACCAACTTTGTCGGCCAGTGCGACCTTGTCGGCGATCTCGGGAGCACACTCGCCGTCGTCGCCTTCGGTGCCGGTGTAGAGGCCCACGGAAGCCAACGCCTGGTTGGCGTACTTGCCGGCGGGGACGGTCTTGGCGTCGCCGATGGCGATCTTGCCGTCCAGGTTCGCGACGTCGGCGATGGCCTCGATCTTGGTGTCGGAGCCCTCAGCGCGAATGATCACAAGATCGTTGACGAACATATCCTCACGCGTGTCGGCATCGACGAGCTCGACGGCCTCGGCGTCGTCCATGGTGCCCTTGGAAGCGGTGATGAGCACGTCGACCGTGGCACCGGCGCGCATCTGCTCAACGAGGTCGCCGGACGCCTTAAACTGCGTGTCGGCAAAGGTGGTACCGGTCTGCTCGGTGTAGAGCTTCTGAACCTCGGGCAGAGCCTTCTCGAGCGAATTGGCAGCAAAGACCTGCAGCTCGACGGTTTCCTTCTTGGAAGAGGCCTTGGCGGAGCCGGCATCGGAGCCGGTCGCCTCAGGCTCCTTGTTGCCGGAGCAGCCGGCAAGCCCAAGGCCGGCAGCGGCGACAGCAGAAAGCGAGACGAATCCGCGGCGAGAAACCATATCGAACATGTTCAACCCTTTCGGACCTTATGCCCGGGTACCCCACCGCGGGCTTTATTCTGTAATTAGATTATACTTCGGTGCGAATAATGATTATGAGAAATTATTCTCTTCTGAGAATATAGTTTCAGGCATGCCTAAAGAATGCCGTCCCCTTGGGCGCAAATAAAAAGCGGAGCAGCCGTTCAGGTCGCTCCGCCGCAGGTAAATCGCTTAGTTGGTATGTCCGCCGCCCGCTGTCATCTGAGCCGCATGCTCCAGCTGGTCCGCTATGGCCTCCCAGCTTTCGCGAGCGGCCTTCGTAGAACCGGGAAAGTTTACGACAAGTGTATGACCTCGTTGCATACAAATAGCGCGCGAGAGCATGGCGCGGCGCGTCTTGGTCATCGAGTACGCACGGATCGCCTCGGCAATACCCGGCACCTCGCGATCGCAGACGGCACGCGTCGCCTCGGGCGTCACATCGCGCATCGAAAGCCCCGTGCCGCCGCAGGTGAGCACGACATTGGCGTGGCACTCATCGGCGGCTTCCACAATAGCATCACCGATCTCGCTGACGTCGTCGCGCACGACCACATGTGAGACGACCGTCCAGCCCTGCGCCTCGATAAGTTCCTCGAGTGCGGCTCCAGCCTCGTCCTGGGCAAGGTCCCGCGTATCCGAACACGTCACGATCGATATCTTCAGCTCCATAGCATTCCTCCTACAACACGGCGTCCTCAGGCAGGTCGACACGCACAACATCCACGACGTCGCCCGCCTTGAGCTCGCACGGACCTTCGTCAATACGCAGCAGGCAGTTGGCCCGCTGCATCGTGCCGAGCAACGCCGAATTCTGCGTCTTGGCCTCGGTCACCAACAGCTCACCGGTCTCGGGGTCGCGCAAAACCGTGGCGCGATCGAAGAAGCGGCGATGCTGTCGCTTTTTCACGCCGTGCGTGAGCATCGCCTGCTGCACGGGACGCGCCCCCTCGGCAAAACCGCGCATCTTGCGGATCGCCGGGCGGGCGAGCATCTCAAAGCCCACATACGCCGCCGCGGGATTGCCCGAAAGCCCCAGATACGGCTTGCCGCCGAGCAGCCCAAACGTGATGGCCTTGCCCGGACGCATCGAGATGCGGTCAAACAGCACCTCGCCCTCGCGCTGGACCAGCGCCGTCACGTAGTCGTAGTCGCCTGCCGAGGCGCCACCGCTCGTAATGACAAAATCGCACTCCTGCACGGCACGATGCACCAGCTCGGCAATCGCCCGCTCATCATCGGGCGCAATGCCGTAGAACACGGGCTCGGCGCCGGCATCGAGCGCCTCGGCCATCAACGCCGACGAGTTGGAGTCGCGAATCTGACCGCGCGCCGGTACCTTACTCGGCGTGACCAGTTCCGTCCCCAGCGAGATAATGCCCACGCGCGGAGCGGCATGCACCTTCACGCTCGCATACCCGGCGCTCGCCAGCAAGCCGGCGCCCGCCGGTGCCACAACCTCGCCGACACGCATCACGATATCGCCGGCATGCGCCTCCTCGGCGGCAGAGCGAACGTTCTCCCCTACCTTGGCAGGCGCCGAGAACCTCACACGCGAGCCCTCGTTGCCGTCGCCATCGAGCACGTCGACGATCTCGTATTTCACCACGGCATCGGCACCTTCGGGTACCGGCGCGCCCGTCATGATGCGGACCGTCTCACCCGCGCCGATTGCGCCCTCAAACACATGGCCCGCGGCCTCGTGTCCGATAACGTCGAGCGTCACCGGCGCCTCGCCAGATGCCTGCGCCAAGTCCGACGAGCGCACGGCATATCCGTCCATAGCGCTGTTGGCAAACGGCGAGATGTCGATATCGGCCACCGCGTCCTCGGCCAAGGGAAGACCGACGGCCTGCCACACGGGAATCTCGACAACTTCGGTGCGATTCACGTGCGACAAGACGATCGCCTGTGCGTCCTCCAACGGAATGAGTTTCTCAGCCATATGCACCTCTAGCATGCTGCGGCGCGCAACAAAAGCGCCGATTCTTTATGTTTATCTCAGTATAATCCCTCGCCGCCTGCTCAAGACCTGGCCCGCGGCCGCGAATACATCTGTCGGCCGCAAGCCGCGAAACAAAACCAAAACCAACCTGCCGGTTTGTCACGTATGGCACGTTCTATAATGCTCGTGTTGCAACCCAAAAGAGGAACGTATGGCTTTTACCGACAAACCCGAAAGCGCAAACGAGGCGCAGGATCATTCCCAGTCGCTCGACGACGGCGGCTTTTTCTCCCTTAATGACGTCATCATGGCAGGCAGACAACAGCTCACCCGCTCCGAGCATCTCTTGGCTGCCGACACTCGCCGCAACGCCCGCAACCTACTCGCGAGCGCCAAGTTGCTCGCGCTCGTCGTCATCGTCTCGCTCGCCATGGGCGTTGCCGCTTGGGCGTTTTTGGCCTCGCTGAATATCGCGACCGACTATCGCGAGCACCACGCGTGGGTCTACGCATTGCTCCCCGTTGTGGGCATTGCCACCGCATGGGTGTACAAAAACCACGGCCTTGCTGCCAAACGAGGCAACAACCTGGTCATCGACTCCGCTCTGGGCACACGCCTCATCCATATGCGCATGGCCGTCCTCACCTTCGTCTGCTCTACGCTCACGCACCTAACGGGTGGATCGGCCGGTCGCGAGGGAGCCGCGGTGCAGATTGGCGGCACCATCGCCAGCAACATCTCGAACCTCGCCCACCTCAAAAAGCATGACCACCACGACCTCATGCTCGCCGGCATCTCGTCGGCCTTTGGCGCCGTATTCGGTTCGCCCCTTGCTGGAGCTTTCTTTGGCATGGAGATGTGCTTTATCGGCAAGATCGACTACACCGCGGGCATCTACTGCCTGGTCGCCTCGTTTACCGGCTACTTTACGTCGCTTGCCTTGGGAACCGAGTACGAGGCGAATGTCATCGCCAGCGTTCCCAACATGACACCACGGACGGTTGTCATCGTTGTTATCAGCGCCATTATCTTCGGCCTGACGGCACGCCTCTTTGCCTGGTCGGTTCGAACCGTCAAAAGCCTGTACAGTCGCTTTATCACCAATTACCTCGTCCGCGCACTCATAGGCGCACTCGTGGTTTTGGCCGCCTATGCCCTCCTCGACGCCTGGAACTACGCCGGCCTTTCCACGTGGCTTTCCGGCGCCGGATTTGCAGGCAACACCACCCTGGCGGACGCAGCCATCAAGTTGGTCGTCACAGCGCTTACCCTGGGCGCGGGCTTCCAAGGCGGCGAGGTCACGCCCCTGTTTGGCATCGGTGCGGCACTCGGTGGCTGGATCGGTTGCCTTACCGGGCTTGACCCCAGTTTTCTGGCGGCTCTCGGCATGCTCGGCGTGTTCTGCGCCGGCCTCAACGTGCCCATCACCACCTGCATGATGGCCATCGACCTGTTCCACGGCACGGCCGCCGGGTTCTTTGTCATCGTGGCCTTTATCAGCTACCTAACCGGCGGACACCGCGGCGTGTACCCCGCCCAGCGCATCATCTCACCCAAGCGCCGTTCGCTTATTGTGGATGAGGGCGGTACGGTAGCGGATGCTATCGAGCGCCACAACGACCTGATAGAGTAGATGTAATAATCGCCGTGCAGCCACAATCGGGGCAACGTAACCCGAGCGCGACCGCACCGTCATGTCACACGCCGGGAGTCGCCCCATGCACGCAACTGATTTTGGTCGCACGCTCATCATCGCCAACCCAGCCGCCCAGTCGGGTGCGGCACGCGAAGTTGCCGAGCGCCTACAACGCTTTTTGGACATGACTGCACGCGCATCCCAGTTTGACCTGGTGTTGACCGAGCGTATGGGACACGCCAAGGAGCTGGCCGCACAGGCTCAGGGCTATCGCACCGTTATCGCACTCGGCGGCGATGGCGTGATTCACGAGGTCGTCAACGGGCTTATGACGCAAAAGGAGGACGCCCGCCCCGCTCTTGCCGTCCTGCCCGTGGGCTCCGGCAACGATTTTGCCCAGACGCTCGGCATCGACGATTTCTCCGGCAAGGATTTTGGCGCGCTACTCACCTGTGAGCTGCAGCGTCAGGACATCGGGCGCATTCGCTCATGGAACCCCGCAAGCGGCAGCGGCGAGGCTACCGTTGAGTACTACGACCAGACGCTTTCGGTCGGCATCGATGCCGCCATCGGCCTGGGCACCACCGAGCTGCGCAAAAAGACCGGCTTGACGGGCGCGCCGCTCTACACCCTTTCGGGACTTGAACAGTTTGGCCTGCGCTATCGCAACTACCCCATGACAGTCAGCTTTGACGGCGCGCCCGCCGAGCGCGTGAGGGCGATCATCATGGCGATTCAGCTGGGCCCCACGTATGGCTCGGGCTATCGCATCTGCCCCGATGCCGACCCCTGCGACGGCATGCTCGACGTCTGCTACGCCTGCGGCCCCGTCCCTCGCGCGGTAGCCCTGCCTATGTTCCTTTCGGCCAAGGACGGCCACCATACCAAGTTGCCACCGGTTCGCATGCGCCGATGCCGCCATGCCGAGCTCACTTTTGAGGAGCCCGACTACCCCATCCAGGCCGACGGCGAGCCCATTGTCGCCTCGCGCATCGAGGTCGACATCCTCGCCGGCGCCCTCCACGTCTGGCACCCCACCCGCTAACCGCCCCTAAGTTGCGGTGAAATAGGGACTGTTTATGCAGCTAAAGCCGCAAAACAGTCCCTATTTCACCGCAACTTATTGAGAAGATCATTCCTCCCCGCCCGGCTTGCGACGATTGGCCTTTTTAATGGCATTAAAGTGCTTGTCATTGAGCCTGCGCTGGCGAGAGCGCTGAGGTACCCTGGTCTTTACGCGTCGGCGCGGTGGACGCCCGCGACGCTCGAGCTCAGCGCGCAGCTTACGCAGGCAGCTACTACGGTTTTGGAACTGACTGCGGCTCTCGCGCGCCGTCACGGTAATTCCCGAAGGGATATGTTTCATACGCACCGCCGAGTCCGTCGTGTTCACGCCCTGTCCGCCCGGACCTGTCGCGCGAAACACCTGAACCTCGCAGTCGCGTGCCAACCTCTCGACCGGCATCTCGGCATAGCGCGCATACTCGCGCCATCCCATCTTGTTCTCATCCATATCAACACCTCCCCTCATACAAAAAATGTGACAAAGGGAAAGTCCCTTTGTCACATCGCATACCAATCGCTTGTGTTACGCGCTTAAGCGAAGGTGATCTCGCCGGTGTCGCAGTCCATATCGGCGATACGGGCCAGGCTCTCAACGCGGAAGCCGCGCTCGCGGAGCTTATCGCCACCGCCTTGGAAGCCCTTCTCCACCGCGATGCCAATGCCGGCAACCTCGGCACCCGCAGCCTCGCAGATCTTGATAAGACCCTCGAGTGCGCAGCCGTTGGCCAGGAAGTCGTCGATAATCAGGACCTTGTCGCCCTCGGACAGGAAGCGCTTGCCGACGATGACCGGGTACTCCTTCTGCTTGGTAAAGGAGT
>OIEV01000605.1_pt1 | contig 23997 bp, 25 predicted proteins | sample 1581881 | NCBI WGS metagenome assembly OIEV01 (sample SAMN03279760, study PRJEB24777) | human gut metagenome | isolation source: fecal sample PR121 from 1 month old male Malay infant, vaginally delivered... | place: Singapore | collected 2005-09-16 | reverse complement strand
GGAGAGGGGGCGACCCAACGGGCGGCCCCTGAGGGGCCGTGACCGTTAGGCGAGTCTTCGAGCCTTACGGGCATCGACAGCAGCGCAGCCCTTCTTCAGAAGGGTTCCCTCTCCCCTCCCCAGTTTTGCTACTTGTTCAGCTCACGTTCCTGCGGGAACATGGGAAGATAGCGGTAAGAGATGGCAAGGCAAAGCCACGAGTAGGCGATGACCATGAAGGACGCGCCCCATTCGGCCCAGTTGGGATTGTAGAATTCCCACGTGTCAAAGGGCATGACCGGGATGGCGAGGGCCTGAACGGTCATGACGTAACGGTTGATGGTCACGCCGACGCAGGCGAGGATGCCGCCAAGGTAGAACAGCGCCGGGTTGGAGCGGCACTTCTTCGAGAAGAGGAGGTATGCGGGCAGGACGCCGCAGACCACGAGTTCGGCGAAGAGGAGCCACTTGCCGTAGATCCAGCCGTGGAACATCTGATCGAAGGTCATGCCGGAGCGGGGCAGGATGTCCATGACCCAACCGGCTGTGTCGATCAGCTTGAACACCATGTAGATGGTGAACATCGTCCCGGCGATTTTGCCCATGAGCTGCTTCACGTCCCAGGAGACGAGCTTGCGGCCGGTGAGCTTTTCCATGAACGTGCAGACGAGCACGGTGAACATGGGGCCGGAACCCACGGCGGAGAGGATGTACAGGAAGAACGTCCACGGCCAGATGAAGAACCCGTCGCGCAGGATGTAGGGACGGCCGAAGAGCACGCCGTACATGCCGCCGAGGGAGCCCTGGTGGAACGTGGACAGGAAGGCGCCGATGCCCGCGAACAGGGGCATGATCAGGTGGAAGTTGTGGGCGATGGCGTGGGCGAGCTTGTTCTTCGCCAGCTGCCGGTTTTCCAGTGCCAGAGGCACGTACTCGATGATGAGCACGGTGCAGTAGCAGGTGATGCAGAAGATGACTTCGGTCAGCATGGAGTGGACGTTCGGATGCCAGTAGCCGAACCATGCGCGGAGCGGCTGGCCGATATCGAGAACGAGCACCAGCATGGCGCCGGAGTAGCACAGGAAGCCCACCACGACCGTCAGGTTGATGATGTTCTTCAAGGCGTCGATGTTCAGCAGGTAGCGCAGCGCGCCGGTGAAGAACGCGCCCGCGCCGAGGGCGATGACGGCGAGGTCGAAGGTGATCCAGAGGCCGAACCCGAAGTAGTCGTCAAGGCCGGTCTCGCTGAGGCCGTGGGCCAGGACGCGGAAGGCGGCATAAGCGCCCCACAGGCCGACCGCGGCCACGGGAACAAGATGCAGCAGGAATTTCAGCAGCGAACAACGCGGGCACCCTTCAGGGAAGAGGGAGGCGTCGACGGGCTGGTTGTAGTTTTTCACTTCCATTGACCTACCCCTTGGTCTTTTCGTTTTCCAGGTAGTTGTCGCCCTGACGGCGCACCCATTCGCGCTTGCTCAGGTAGTACACCTGCGGGTCGGTCCCCAGGCGCTCCAGAAGGCGGAAGGCGTGGGGGCTTCGGATCAGCTCGTACACCTTGTGTTCGGGATTCTTGGAATCGCCGAAGGAGATCGCGCCGTTGGGGCATACCTCGGTGCAGGAAGTCACATACTCCCCGTCGGCCAGCTCATAGGGGTTGCGTCCCTCGGCGATGGCCTTGTCCTTGGCCTTCATCCAACGGTGATGGCAGAAGGTGCATTTTTCCACCACGCCGCGGGGACGCACGGAAACGTCCGGGGTGAGGGTTTTTTCCATGCCTTCCGGCCAGATCGGATCATACCAGTTGAAATAACGGGCATGGTAAGGGCATGAGGCCATGCAGTACCGGCAGCCGATGCAGCGGGGATAGATCTGGCTGACGATGCCGCCGTCCTCGTTCTTGTCGGTGGCGACGACGGGGCAGACGGACACGCAGGAGGGCTTCCCGCACTGCATACAGGGGCGGGGCAGGTAGGCCGTGTCGTGTTCCGGGAACGGTTTGTGGTTGGAGAGGCGATACACCTTCATCCAGTTGATGGAGCGGACCTTGTTCGTGCCGTCGGGGTTGGGGGCGACATTGTTTTCGGCCTGACAGGCCACCATGCAGGCGCCGCAGCCCGTGCACTTGTCAAGATCGACGACCATCGTCCATTTGATGTCGAATTCTTTCACTTCGGACATGATTACGAATCCTTATGCTTGGGCGACGTTCACGCGGGTATCGTTCCAGACGGAGAGGCCGGAGCCGGGTTCGGAAGAGGGCGTGACGAGGGCCATAACATCCATGCCCTTGCCGTCGTTGAACTCTCCGAAAGCCGTATGCCCGAAGCCCATGGTCAAAGCTACGGTATCGTTGGTCACGCCTTCGAAGACGCGGATCTTCGCCATAACCTTCCCGGCCTTGCTGGTCAGGACGATGCGGTTGCCCTCGTACAGGCCGAGCTTCTTGAGCGTGGCCCCGTTGACGGCGGCGACGAGCATGTTCTTGTCCAGCTCATCGTCAGTGATGAGCTTGGTGTTGAAGGGCGGAATGGCGGTTTCGGGCGTACCGAGGCCAAGCTTGCTCACGAAGGCCACGGCCAGTTCCTTGCCGGAGGAGGCAGCGGCGGCTTCGGCCTTCTCGACGAGAGCGAGGTCGTCGGGACTGAAGCGGTAGGCCAACGTCTTGTTGGGGACCACAATGTCGCTGACGTAGACGTTGCCGTCGCTCAGGGACCCCCAGTCGGCGCCGATGTTGAAGGCTTTGGCCTTGAGCATGGTCACGACGTCGGAAACGCCGAGGTTGATGCCGAGCTTGTAGGCCATGTCGATGACCACGTCGCCGGCGGGGCGGGCCTGATAGAGCGGCTCGGCCACCGGGCGGACCAGCGCGTACACGAACTTGCCGTAGCTGAAGGGCTCGGCCACGTCGTCGTAGCGTTCGAGGCCGAGGGCGTTGGGCAGCACGAGATCGCAGCGGCGGGCGGTTTCGTCGAAGAAGCAGGTGAAGGCCACCGAGAAGTCGCTTTTCTTGAAGACGGCTTCAATGTCCTTGCCGGGCAGGGCATAGACGGGGTTGGCCTCGTAGACCATGAGCACGCCCACTTCGGGCATGTTCCCCTGCGCCATGTCGGCGGCGTAGCGGACGAGATCGCCCTGCATGAGCACATCGTAGGACGCCGCGCCGTTGACCGCCGGGGGGGCCAGCGGGATCATGCGCATCCCGCCTTCCTTATTCACGCGGTCGAGGAGCATGTTGATCGCCATGCCGATGCGGACAGGGCCGGTGCCGCCGCCCTGTTCCATGTCGGAACCGACGACCACGAGAGGCTTCTTGGCCTTTTTGAGCCCGTCGACGACGGCGGTGAAACGTTCGGGCATGAGGCCCGTGATTTCGCAGACTTTTTCCGGGGTCCACTTGGCGACCAGCGCCGCGAAGTCATCCAGCCCTCCGGCGGGGGCGGCCACGCCGTCCTTGATGAGCTGGCGGGCGACGCCGAGGAGCAGGAACAGCTCCGTGCCGGGCTTGATGGGCAGCCAGAGATCGGCGCCCGCGGCCGTGTTGTTCTGCACGGGCCCGGCATAGGCCAGACGCATGGCGGGTTCGGCGCCCGCGGGACGGGCCTGTCCCCACGCGTGGCGGTTGACGACCACCGAGCCCCACGTTTCCAGCACGTTCGCGCCGACGGCGAACACGTAGTCGCTGTTGGGGATGTCGAAGCCGACGCGCCCACGTCCGCCCATGAGCTTCCACGCCTGCGCGGTGGCCTGTGCGTCACTGGGCATGGCAAAGAAGCGGCCCGAACCGGTCTGGGCGGCGAAGCCCGCGAGCAGTTCATTCATGGTGCCGTTTTCGTCGCCGGAAATGCAGACCACGCTGTCGTGCTCGGTCTGTTTCTTGGCTGCGGCGAGTTTTTCGAGCAGCAGCTTTTCAGCCTCTTCCCAGGTGATTTCCCTGTAGCCGCCGTCCGAGTTGCGGAGCAGGGGCCGTTTGAGGCGGGCCGGGCTGTAGCGCATCTGGACTTCGGTGACGGCCAGCGCGGAGACGCCGCCGCCAAGCGGGCTCTCGGGATCGCTGAGGACGCGCACGGGACGTCCGCCCACGAGACGGATTTTGGTGGCTCCGGCGGCGGGACAGAGCTTGCTGACCGTGCGGACATAGGTGTTTTCGTGATTGCCGTATTGCAGGGAAGGGATCCACGGCCAGTTTTGCGACCAGATGGAGATGTCGTCCAAACCCTTCCAGACCACAGGAGTCGCCAGCGTACCCACGGCGGCCCCGCCGATGAATTTCAGAAAGCCTCGTCTGTCAAGCATTGGCGTCTCCTTACTTGTGGCAGACAAAGCATGCGTTGCTGGCATTGGTGCTGCCAAGGTGATTGGGATTGGCATGACATGCTTCGCACTGCCACATCTTCATGGTGTTCTGGCTGTAGCCGGAGATCCTGTTCTCGCGGAACACGGGCGGCTTTTTGCTGGAAGCCATGTCGAGATGGCACGTGGAGCAAAGCTCCCGCTCGGAGAACTCATGACAGTTGTTACAGGTTGCCAGCGAGTGCACGGCATGGCTGAAGAACACGTTGTCAGGCTGCTTCTGGTAGACTTTCCAGTCCACTTCCTTGCCCTTCTTGACGTATTCGTTGAAGAAGACCCGTTCGGCCTCGCTTTTGCCGAGCATCTGCGAATGGCAGACAGCACAGTCCTTTGTAGAGGGCAGGGCGTCGAACGTCCCGTCCGCACGGAGATGGTGACAGACCGAACAGTCCAGAGAAGCATCCTTGAGATGCGTCTCATGGCTGAACTGCACGGGTTGATCCTGTCTGCTGAACAAAAGTTCCGGGAAAATCCACCAGCCAAACACGAGCGCAACGACAAGACCGACGATGAACGGTGCGGGACCGAATTCAAGTCGTTTTGCCAGACTGCGGGCCTTCTCGTGGGAAGGCGCGTTGTTCTGCCTATCCTCCATACCCTTCGCCTCTTGAAATGGTTGTGTTGCTGAAAACCATTCGCCTCTTGGCCGCGACACGTCATGCGACAGGAAAACCGTCCTTGGCGCCTCTTCCCACAGGGGAACGGACGCGCTTTTTCACCGTCATCATGGTGTAGGCGACCGGGCAAACACGTGTCAAGACGCAAGGCATGGCAAGCGCTTGGCAACATGTGGCCCCGGTCGGCCGCCGCCGGCCGAACATGCCGTCCTGACAAAAAACGTCCGATCAAAAAAGCATGTGGTTCCTGAAAAGCGTTCTTGCGGAACGCATTCCTTTTTCAGGAGATTCTGGGTGGGTCCGAAATGTGCTTTTTTTCTCGAAGTATGCGAATTCTGTCAAAATCGTCATACCGTACAATATATCACCCGTGTTGGAAAGGCTAAAAAAATGTAAAAAAACGGTATGAGATTTTTATGAAATCGAAAGCTTCCACGGGAACAGCAAGGGAAGGAAGGGAAAAACAAGGCGGTTCGGCGGCGGGGAGGCGCCTCTGTTTCCACTTGACCCACGGGCCGCTCCGCTTTATGACGTTCAGTACTTATCGTTCGCTTGACGAACGGCATGAGCGGAAGGGTGGCAGAGCGGCTTAATGCGGCGGTCTTGAAAACCGTTGACGTCGTGAGGCGTCCGGGGGTTCAAATCCCTCCCCTTCCGCCAAACTCAAAACCAAAATCTTCCAGAAAGGTCCATAACGTATTGAATAGATAGCGTTATGGACCTTTCTTTTTGTCCAGTTTCATCCACTCAGAACCACGGTAAGCCATTTGCGCGGGGGTATAAAGAGGGGTATAGGTGGCTTGGGACAGGGGTATAGTACCCCGTTTTGGTAGGTTTGGAGGGTTCTAATGGTTTGTCCCACGTTTTGTCCCACAGCTTGTCCCACCTCTTAGTCTTAATAAACAGTATGTTACAGAAAACCTTGTCCCACGCTTTGTCCCGCTGTATTTTAAATAATTACAGTATATTACTCTAAAAATAGCTCTCTTGTCCCACTTTTTTGTCTGGGGAACACTATGCCACTGACTGATACCCTGATCCGCACCTTCAAGCCCACTGGAAAAGTCGTAAAACTTTACGATGGAGGCGGGCTTCTTCTGCGAGTTTCGCCGTTGGGGAAAAAGAACTGGCAGTTCAAATACAGCCGGCAGGGAAAGCAGACGACTGCCGGGCTGGGGTCATACCCTGCCGTTACCCTCAAGGAAGCGCGGGAGAAGGCCCTTGAATTACGGAAGGCTCTTTCTCAGGGTAAAGACCCCATGCAGGTGAAGATCGAGGCTCAGGAACAGGCCGCTACGGATGCGTTGACATTTGAGGTAGTAGCCCGCGAGTGGCATGAAAAGTATGCCCCAACATGGACGCCGGGACATGCGCACGACAATTTGAATAGGCTTGAACGCTTTTTGTTTCCTACGCTTGGAGCGTTGCCCATTGCTTCCATCACTGCCCCAATAGTGTTGGAGCCACTCCGCAAGTTGGAAGAGGCGGGAATTCTCGAAACGGCGCACCGTGCCTGTGGGTTAGCTTCCATGGTGTTCCGCTACGCGGTCGCATGCGGATACGTGGAATCCGATCCTTGCCGGGATTTGCGCGGCGCATTGGCCCCTAAGGTAAAGCGTCACCATGCCACGATTACCGAGCCGCGTCGGGTGGGGGAACTGTTGCGGGCTATAGAAGGGTATCAGGGGGCTCTGGTTGTCCGATATGCCTTGCAGTTTCTCCCCTTCGTGTTTGTGCGTTCTGGCGAACTGCGTGGGGCACGTTGGGAGGAAATCGATTTAGTCAAGGCGGAATGGCGTATCCCCGCCGTCCGAATGAAGATGAAGGATACCCACATTGTCCCGCTTTCCCGGCAAGCTGTGGCCTTGCTGGAGCGCGTCCGGCTGGTGACGGGGGAAGGAGAGCTTGTCTTTCCTTCTCCCCTGTGTACGGGGCGTGGTTTGAGCGACGTTACCCTGACGGCGGCCTTGCGGCGCATGGGATACGCACAGGGAGAAATGACGATTCACGGATTCCGGGCGATGGCATCGACATTGCTTAATGAGATGGGCTTTGCCCCAGACTGGATTGAGCGTCAGCTTGCCCATGCCGAACGGAATAAGGTGCGGGCGTCATACAATCATGCGGAGTTTCTCCCAGAACGGCGGCGTATGATGCAAGAGTGGGCGGACTATTTGGACGAGTTGAAGCGGGGGGGGGGAGAGCCTCATAGCTGAGGTGGTGAAAGAAACCCTTGCTGATAACCCTGTGGATATTTTTGAAAAGTAGAGAGCATTATGTAAAATTTTTCTGTGGAAAAAATGCGTTGAATATATTCTAACTATATTATTTATATATTTATTTCTATTCTTCTAGAAAGAAAGTGCCTTGTTATATTGGTTGCCTCATCTTTTCGTAACCGGTATTCATCGTCTATACAAGATCTAGAAAGGCCAAAGTGGTTTTTCTCGGCATACCCCCCCTTCCTCGATAAAGTTTGGCGACCGAACGAGGAAGAGGGGGCACAAAACCAGAGGCATATGATGCCCTCCGTCTCTTGGGTCATATCCATAGCCGGTTGGTAAGTAAAGCCTCTAGAGGAGTTTTTTACTTTATGGAAACCGGCTCTCTTTATTCCATTCCCCATTTTCTTCGTATAAAGCAAGTGCTTGCCTTAGTCCCCGTCTCTAAGAGCCAACTCTATAATATGATTGCCGACGGCGCATTTCCCAAACCCGTGTTGATTGGGAAGCGTACCTCTGTTTGGCGTTCGCAAGATGTTATGGAGTTCATCGAGAAGGCGGGGACACAGGCGAATGCGTAACACAGAAAATTCGGTCGGCGGGCCGGGTTTCAATACAAATAGGTTGCTGCTACGGGTATGCTGTGCCAGTGCCGTTCCCGCCATTCAAGCGACTTTTTTGTGCCTCTCTCTGTGTGAATTGCAAGGGGGTGAGGCATGAACAACACCTCCCAACAATTCGCAGACAGGATCCGAGAAGCCGGGCTTGTGGTTACCCATGTAGAAGCCGATGGGTTATTGCACCGCTGCGGGACTACTGACAAGCCGAACAGCCATGACGGGGCATACAAGGCGTTTCTCGATGCTCCGGCTTCTATCTGGTGGAAGAACTGGCGAACCGGGGATGAGGGCTCATGGTGCGGGAAGTCCGGCAAGGACATGACCACCGCCGAGCGTGAAGCCCTGAAAGCCCGCATTGCCGAGGCCAAGGAAGCCGCCGCCAAGGAACAGGCCGAACGGTACGCCAAGGCCACCGAGCTTGCCGGGAAGCTCTGGGAGGCCGCACATGCCGCAACGGATGCCCACCCCTACCTTGCACGCAAAGAGGTTCCCGCCTTCGGGTTGAGACAGGCGCAGGACGGGCGGCTGATGGTTCCCGTGCTGGATGCGGCGGGCGCCCCTCAGTCCCTCCAATTTATTGATGCCGACGGTGAGAAACGGTTTCTGTCCGGCGGCAGGACGGCGGGCGGGTACTTCTCTCTTCCTGCAAGGGACGGCTCCAAAGGCGGGCCGTTGCTGATTGCCGAAGGCTACGCCACGGGCGCATCCCTCCATCTCGCTACGGGCTATGCCGTGCTGGTGGCCTTCAATACCGGAAACCTGCTCACCGTGGCGCGCATGGCGCGGAAGCAATACCCCGACCGGGAAATCATCCTGTGCGCCGACAATGATGTGGAGACGCGTAAGCCTGACGGCGCGCCGTGGAACCCCGGAGTCGAGGCCGCAAGCAAGGCTGCCGCAACCATCGGGGGCAAGCTGGCGATCTGCCCCTCCATTGACGGGGGGAAGGCTGACTTCAACGATCTGCACATGCGCCGGAGTCTTGAGGCTGTCCGGCAAACGGTGGAGAAGGCGCGGGAAGAGAATTCTACCGCACTTCACAGCTTGCGAGTTGTCGATATTGCCGAACTCCTTTCCTTGCGTATTCCTCCCCGCGGGCACCTTCTTTACCCTGTCATTCCTGAACAGGGATTATGTATGCTCTTTGCCGAGCGGGGCATGGGCAAGACGTTCGCCGCCCTGCATGTTGCCTATGCAATAGCATCCGGGGGCACGGTATTCGGATGGAACGCCCCTCAGCCGTCTCCAGTTCTGTATGTTGATGGAGAGATGCCTTTTCCCGCCATGCAGGAGCGGATAGCCTCTATCGTGCAGGGCGCGGGACAAGAACCGCCCTCTGCATCATTTCTGCGTGTTTTGACACCCGATTTGCAAGGTGATTGTCTGATGCCCAATCTGGCGACGAAAGAAGGGCAGAGTGCACTGGAGCCATACCTTGAGGGTGTGCGGTTGGTCGTGGTGGACAATCTTGCAACTCTGGCTCGTGCGGGCCGCTCCAACGATGAGGAATCATGGACGCCCGTACAGGGGTGGATCCTTGCATTGCGGCGGCGTGGCATATCCGTTTTGTTGGTGCATCATGCTTCGAAGAATGGGTCACAGCGAGGGACTAGCGCGAAAGAGGATGTTCTAGACACTGTGATCCAACTCCGCCGTCCAAACGATTATCAGCCCGAACAAGGCGCGCGGTTTGAGGTTCATCTGACCAAAGCACGCGGCGTTTTTGGAGCCGCCGCAGAACCGTTTGAGGCAAAGCTCATGGACGGTGGAATCTGGGAAGTACGGCCTTTGGAGGACGCGCTTGCAGATCAAGTCCGAGGGCTGGCAGCGGAAGGTTTGACCATGCGCGATATTGCCGAGGAAACCGGCAAGTCGAAGAGTGCGATCAGCCGCTTGTGTCGGAAGCTCGGGATTTCAACCAAGGGGGGGAGGGCATGACCGTGATGACGGCTGAAAACGTTTTGTCCCACTTGTCCCACCCCCTAGGACTGGGACAGCGAGACAAGAGCGGATTTTATGGGACAGCCAACGGGACAAGAGCGGGACAAGGCTCTCTGAAAGCCTTGGCTCTCAACGTGTTGCGGCGGGACAGCACATGGGACGAAAGCGGGACAATCGTTCGCAAGTTGGTGGGACAAAATAATGAAAAAAAGGCCGTTTTGTCCCATATGGATGAGAATCTGCACCATTCCGAAGTGGAGCCTTTTGTCTCACCCGCTCCAGTAGAGAAGGGCATCCTCGAATGGTGGTGGAAGCCGTGGCCCAAGCCCGGTACGGGGGAACTTCCTACAGTTTTCATCCACCGGGGACACGTCCGGCACACCTATAAAGACGGGACGACGCGGTTTGTAGGCGTCGCCGCCGCTCCAACGATCCCGAATGGGCCGCTTGCCGAGAGGACGAGGGCCGCGCCGCACCCTGATCCCGCTTCCAAGGGTGTCGATATTCCCGATTTCCTCTACCGTCTGGCGGCTCTCGATACCAACATGGCCGCACTTGTGGGGTGGGGGCTGGTGCCGCGTCTTCAGGATGGGGAACTTGTCATTGCTGGTCTGGACAGGCTGGACGCCGAAAATCGGGCCGGACTGGAACGTTGGCTTGCCCATGCCGGGCCGAACGGTGAACCGCGCCGGGAGCGTGTGATCCGTGCCCTGCGGACGGGAAGGAGGGCGGCATGTTGATTGTGGTGGACAGCCGGGAGCAATGCCCGTTCCCCTTCACCCATGAGCGGTACGGAGCGAAGACGAAGCAAGGCGCGCTGACCGTGGGCGACTATTCCCTTGCCGGACTTGAGGACAAGGTGGCGGTTGAACGTAAGAGCCTTCCCGACCTGGTGGCCTGTTTAGGCCGGGAGAGGGAACGGTTCGAGCGGGAGTTGATGCGTGGGGCGGCGTTGGATGCCTTCGCCGTGGTCTGTGAGGGCAGTTGGCTGGAGCTTGCCCGTGGGGAGTACCGGAGCCAGTTGAACCCGCACGCAGCATGTCAGAGCGTGCTGGCATTCACGGCGCGGTATCGGGTGCCCTTCCTGTTTGCCGGAACCCGTGGGGCGGCGGAGTACATGACGTGGGGATTCCTGCGCCAGTACCTAGAATCAGCTCGGAAGCGGTGGCGGGCTATCGCCAAGGCGCAAGGCGACGATGCGGCGTAGGCTGAACCAAGAGCGAACCAAGAGAAAACACCGTTGACCTCCGAAGCGTCAACACTTGGTCAACACCGTTGAGTACAAAAAAAGGCCGTTCACCCTTTGCCGGGTGGCGGCCTTTTGTCGTGATGCCTATTACGCGGTAGTTTTTCGGAACTATAAAAAGTGCCGCTTATCTTCCGGTGCGGTCTTTCTGTCCCGGCAATCAACCAGATGGATTGGAAAGGAGTTCTTTTATCTGCCGGGCGATTGTCCGGGCGTAGCGTTCCGTACAGCCGACCTCGAACGCGCAGCGGCGGGGGCTCTTGCCCGATACAAGAAGACGCTCCACCTGTAGCCTTTTGAGCACTCTCTTGCATGAGGTGGGGGTCGTGATGTTGCAACCGCCGAGTTGATGGGAAAGGGTTTCAGCGCAGGACATGCCCACTACGTCGGCAATCCGCCCGGCCTGTTGGGGGTTGTGCGGGATATACGTGCTCACCCCACCAAATTCCTTGCAGAAAGCTATGGCCCCCTCCTCACCAATATACGCGCTGAGGAGATCCAAACCTATCCAGATTTCTCCCATTGTTCCGACTCCCTGTGAACTGTTTCCGAGAACCGTACACGGCAAGGGGGAGAGGAAAGACCCTGAACATTTTCGTCCACCTTTCAGGGCATAGAAAGCGTATTGACGCATGGGCCTGGGGAGGGGGCAACGTCTTTGGATACGCATAGCCCATGACCGGGTGTACCCCTTCGCGTATAGTTTCGGGAAAATTTCGGGGGGTAAAATGGGGAAGAAGAGGGAGGGAAACGCAATGCTTTGTCAGAACGGAAGATAGCAGTTTCAACCCATTGCCGTGGATGGAAGCACAAACGCAAGCCCCTTCTGTTGCACAGGGGAAGTTGTGGGCGTGGCAAAGCAAGGGGCAATGTTTTTAGGAGGCTATGCTGTGTTCCATGCGAAAGTTGTGGGCGGTCACAACCAAAGCTCGGAGTGCCCGCGAACCTTCCGAACCGAAACGCTTGCCGTCAGTCGGAACCCGAAATGATGGTGTGGCACCACTCGCAACGCCAGCGGTTACGGTATCGCCGCACCATACCCGTGGTTCCACAGTTGGGGCATATCTGGGGCGGTGTAACGGCGGACTGGTGGGCAAGCACAGGCGGTTTCGATGCAGCGGTGAGGGATGGATTCGGCAAGGGGGGAGCTTCCTTCTTTGCCGGGGAAGGTGACGGCGGGGCGGCGTGGGAAGATGCGGCGGGGCCATACCGACTGGACAACCACTCCCACAACTCGGGGACATTGGCGGCGGGCACCGTCTCTTTCTTGCCGCCGGGAAGCAGGAGGATGGGCGCGCCCTGTTCGCGCCAGTCACGGGTGACGGACTGGGTAACGCCGAACGTCTGGGCAATCGCCCGCCACCCCGTGATGATGGTCATGCCTGACGGCTCCTTTACATACGTCACAGCCTACACACTACCCTGTACCCCGCTATCCAGATAATCCACCGCCCATTGAGGCCACCGGAACGCCTTGAAATCGTATTGGGGCCATTGCTTGCCGGGCGTCCACGGGTCGGGCTTGAACCAGAGCACGCCGCAGCTCACAAGCGCGTCCTGCAATTCGGAGTAGGCGTACTCGGCGGTGTCCCCTTTCATGAAGTCCAGAACATGAAAGGCGTCTTCCGGCTTCATGATGTACATGCCGGAGCGCAAGCCTGATGGGGCAACGTAGCGGCTCTTGGCGGGCAGAAAATAGCTACGTTGCTTCATACGCCGTTCAATAGCTCTGGTAACGCTCTGGTGGCGGCGACCTGTGAGTCCGGCAATGTCGAGAGAGCAGACAACGTTCTTGCTGACGGAACACTCGGCAAGCCCCTGTATGAGGGGATGCCAGCTCTCGGCAAGGGCTTGGTGGCGGATGTTGTCGAGTTCGTCCCTGACGTGGTGGCAACGGGCCAGCACACGACACAGGATGAGGGTGGACGGGATGGTCGAGTAATCGCGACGAAGGATGTATTCACCGCCGGGCATGTGGGGAAGATTACGGTATTTCATGTGTGTAAGTATCATCTTAACACATTGGAATAGCAATGATCAATAGGTGGATAATCTGATCTGTACGGGGGGATGGAGGCAGGTAAGGTAGTATCAGCGCTCTCTACAAGAGGTAGGGCCGAATTGTGTTTTCCGGGTACTGTTGGCTTTCAAACCGTCCTCGTCTACCAGATAAAGGAGGGTTCCCGCCACATCATTAAATACAGAATTACATTTTTTAGAAAAAATATTCGTAATTAAAAAGATGTGATATGTGTAACTGTCTGCAAAGGTATGGTTGACACAACGGCCCCGATATGACTCGCAGAAGCATAAAAAAAGCTGAAAAAATTTTTGAGACGATGGAAGCCTTGTTTCCCGGGGCTTTTGAGGAAAGTGCTTCCATTTGGACATGTACGGGGGTGTTGATCCTCTCAGGGTTTGCGTTTACCAATTACGCACCTGCTCGTAAGAACAGAGGGATTATAGTTCTAAGGAACATGGGGCCAGTCTCCGAAAGGAGGTTGTGCCTATGGAACAGTTTCTAATGACAGTCTTCGCCAATATATTGGCGGGTGTCATGGTAATGTTCATTTCCTTTTACTTTAAAAAGTAAGCTGGAAATGAGGTTGCCCCGGTAAGGACTGGAACTCCTCACCGGGGCTAAAAGCTGGATTCTCAAAATCCGGGGACTGGCCCCTTAAGACGACGAGTGTGATAGCACTCGTCGTTCTTTTTTAGATAGGCTGAAAACTCCGACTTTGCAAGTCGAAAGCCTCTAAGTGCTTTTTACCAGATCGCCTATAAATGCAAAACAAAGCTTCCCTTTCGATTTCGTAAGCCTGTTTTCGCCCTTGCCGGGGAAAGTGCTTTTGATAACGTAAAAATGGGATACCCATAATTCCCCTTTCGATAGGACAATGAGGATTATGTCCGTGAGGTCTTGAATATCAACGGTATCCGGGGAAAACCGAAAAGTGCCATTTTTGTCCCTTAAGGAGTGTTACGTAAACTTTAATTGATTTAATTTTATTTATATTGACTTTAATTGTACTTTACAATACTTTTTAGAAAAATAGCAACGAGGAGGTGATTGAATGACACCGCTCACAGAAGGCGAGAAGGCAAAACGTCCTCTCAACCTTGAAGAAGCGATGGAGTATTTGAGAGTCAGCCGGGTTACTATGCTCAAACTGTTTCAGACGGGACAGGTAAAAGCCCGGAAGGTAGGCAGGGAGTGGCGAACGACCATAGCCGCTCTTGACGCCTATGTGTCTGGCGAAGACAACAACTAGGACAAACAACAAAACGACCCGCCAAGGTGCGACCAACACCGAGACGGGTCTAACCCTGAACCACAGAGTAGGTGTGAATCATGGCTGCAATCAGTCTCTCTTATGGCGCGTCCTGCGTCAACCGTCTCCACGACCGCCAGACGGTACGGCGTGTTCTTTTCTTCCTCACTCTCTGCCGGGCCGTGTCCCACTCCATCCGCAAGGCCGCTGTAGTGGCCCTGTTTGGCCTTCTGCTGGCTGTTTCCCTTCTGCCGGAACTCTTCCTTGCCGGGGGTGCCGAATGACTCGCGCAGAAGCCTTTGATGAACTGTACGGGGCTATCGAGCTTCTTGAGGCCGCTTGCCTCCAAAGAGTCGGCGCTACCTCTGACCATGATCACCTTGCGTTCCTGTGTGGCTTTGAAATGGTGCGGGACAAGGTGGAGCAATGCGAAGCGTTCAATGATGAGGAAGGGGGTGCGGAATGAGCCAGACCAGACGTACCAAACCCTACCTTGTGGACGCGGAAAGCGTTCCCTCTTGTCTGCGGCACGACACCAAGGCCGGAATCCTCGAGGATGCCCAAAACCTTGCCGTATTCCTTGAAGAGGCCGTGTCCAATACGTTCGCCGCTGACTCCGAACCTTCTGTCGGGTTCCGTATTGGCTTGTCGCTTACATTCAGCCTTCTTCAAGACAAGCTGCGGATTGCTTGCGGGGAATTATCCTTTCCGCTGAGTACTCTGTTCCCTGACGAAGCGGACGGCGTCTTGTGGATAGAGCCGAAGGAGAATGGTCATGCTGACGCCTGAGCAGAAAAAGACGTGGCGGCGGCTCGACAACCTGACAAGCGGCCTTGTCGAGCTGCTGCAATGGAATACAGCGGACGGCAGCGACGTTACCTCTGAGGACGCGGATCGAGCTTCTTGTTACCTCGCTATCGTGGAAGAGGTTCGCCGCACCATGCTTGAATTGTGCCCGGCAGAAAAGATGTATGATGTGAAATAGACCGCCCGGCAAGTGATGGAACAGGGGCGACTCAGAAATGGGTCGCCTTTTCTGGTGTTGTCCCACTTCATCAAAGGGGTGGGCGCTCCAGACAAAAAAGTGGGACAAGAGAGCTATTTTTAGAGTAATATACTGTAATTATTTAGAATATAGTGGGACAAAGCGTGGGACAAGGTTTTCTGTAACATACTGTTTTTTAATATTAAGCTGTGGGACAAAGCGTGGGACAAGAAGCGGGACAAGCTCTTTTGCCCCCTGCAGCTTTGAGGTACTGTAGAGAAAGAGAGGGACAGAAGAATGGGGTATAAAACGGGGTATATTTATTTTTTAAACTTATTTTTACTATTAAATTCAAATAGATATTTTGTAGTTAGTATCCCTCCCCTGCCAAAACTCTTTCCATATTTTTCAAAGTAGTCCATAACAGCTTGAAATAAAGCGGTTATGGATTTTTTTATTGCCAAGAGCACTCGAAAAACACGGCAAGCCGCTCGCGCAGGGGGATACAGGGATGGTGAAAAGCAATCTTGCCAAACTGATGAAAGAGAAAAAACTGACGTATCGGCGTCTTGCGGAGCTTTCCGGCGTCGCGGGAGAGACGATAAACAGGGCTCGGGGAACCTTGATTTATGAATGCAAACTGTCCACGCTTGACGCATTGGCTAAGGTCTTGGATGTCAACATCAAGGACTTGTTTGATGAGAACTAGGTGTCAGACGCAGTATATAGAGGCTGCACGTATCCTGTCCCTATGCTTTTCGGATAAGCCCTGACTTCAGCAATTCCCCGCCTAGACTTTCTGCATGACCCACGCCAGCCGTCCAAGAATCCGGCCCGTCAGGTCTTCCTGAATCCGAATTTCCGGGTAAGCGGGGTTTTCCGCCCGCAGCACAAAGCATTTTTCCTTCCGATCCCAAGCCAGCCTTCTCAAGATGATCCCTTCATAGGGAAGCAGTACCGCAAACAGTTCTCCGCTTGCGGGACTGCTTGCGGCTGTGTCGATGCCGACATAAGCGCCGCAGCGCGCTGTGGGGGCGGCTGATTCGTTGTCCATTTCCAGAACGATGATCCCTTCTCGGGCGTATGGCTTGGGGAGGGCGATCTTTCCTATCGGTTGAAGCGCCGCCGCTGGTGAGGCGGTTTTCGTGCTGTCGCCGCACATGGCGTACACCGGGGCAAGCGCCGATTGCGCCAGAGGCGATCCCAACAAGCCGGGATCTATGGGCGGCCCGTCCCCGTCGCTGGGGACGTATCCGGCCTCTGTGCGCAGGTATACCGGGCCGTTGCCTTTCTTGAGCCAATCGGGATTCACTCCCAGTTTTTCAAACAATTTCAGGTACCAGTCCGCCAGGATGGATTGCCGTCTCTTGGCTTCGGCTACGCTGGATTGGTTGACTTCAAGTAACTTGGCTAGTTCGGTCTGTGTCTGGGTGCGCGACACGATTTTAATCCGAGCCATCGTCTCTTCATAAAGAAGATTCAACTTGCTCTCTCCGTTGATAAAAAGAGGTTAAATAAATCATCCTTAGTTCAGAAGATATAATGTTGTTGTGTTAATTCAAAGCGTTGTTTAGACCGCCTAGCTTGATTCGATATTTTCTGGCAATTATTTTAATGAGTAAAAAAGCGTATATTTTTAGTCAGTTATTTCGAGATGTTCGGATGAGCAGTGGACTTTCACAGTGGATTGTCTCTGTTAAGGCCGGAACTCATCTGAGCAATGTCAACCAAATTGAAGCAGGCCATCAAGAGCCACGCGTCCATGTGGCGGTACGGCTTGTTGCCGCATGTGATGTAGATTTAAACTCTTTTTTTTCGAAATTAACTGAAGAAATGAAGCTGTGCACATCTTCTGAGCGAATATCCCCGTACCTTTTCGAATCTCTAAAGGAGGACATGTTTTCCCGCACTCCCGAACCTCATGAGATTTCCGGTTATGGGGAGTTGCTGCGGTACTGTCGATTACAGAGAGGAGTGTCTCAAAAGCGCATAGCAAAGAATATCCATTATGATTTAAGAAGCCTGCAACGTGTTGAGAAGGGAGAACAAGAGCCTCTGGTAACGACTGCGGTGAAATTGGTTGCTGCGATCGATGTACCGCCGGGACAGTTTTTTGAGCAGTTATGGTTTTTTTTGCCTCGAATTGGGTGAATACCAAGTATGATTTTAGCCATCTGGTATGATTTAAAATTTTGAGGCATCTGCTATGGCATGACTAAGAAAGTATGCATATTCGGTAGCCTTTTTCAGGCGGCTCGTTCTCAAACCGCTCTTTCGCAGTGGGAGATTTCTGTTAGAGCAGGGACACATCTCAGTAATGTGAATCAAGTAGAAGCGGGAAATCAAGAGCCTAACGTTATCCTTGCCGTAAAAATGCTTCTTGCCGTAAATGCCGACATACAAAGCTTCTTTATGGAGCTAGCCTCTCTTTTATCTCATTGTATCGATGTATCAAAAATTCCGTCGCTATCCCAAAAAGAATTTCAGGAGCAGTTGAATTCCGTTCTGACACCACTCGAAGAAGCGGAAATTTTTGGAATGCTCCTTTCGCAATGTAGATCTGTTACAAAACTTTCGCAAAATTATATTTCTTCCATAGCAAAGTATGATCATAGAAGTCTCCAGAAGGTGGAAAAAGGAACGCAATTGCCTGGTATTATCAACGCTGTAAAGTTGGTTATGGCTACAGGTGTTGATGCTGGAGTTTTTTTTGATATTTTTAGTGAGAAGCTGGAGACAATAAAAGTAAAAAAAGAATATGAGAGCAGGAATTGTAAAGCAATGTCTGTTCGGATCTGCACTTGTCAATATCCGGGAGTCTCTCCAGATATCGCAATACCAGCTTGCCAAAAGAACAGGTATCGCTGAGGAATACCTGAATAAGCTTGAAAACTCCAAGCGAGAGCCCAAAGCCCGGATGATCATTCGTCTTGGACGGGGGCTTGGCATTTCTCCCGGTGACTTGCTGAACGAAATGGATCGGCTGATGCGCTTGGAAGAAGATGAGTAAGAAATCTTCTCCATGCCCGTTTGGAAAAATTCTCGTAACCGCCCGTGAAGAGCGTGGTATCACGCAATACCGGCTTGCACGGCTGGCAGGGCGTTCCATTCAGCAGATCAGCCAAATTGAACGCGGTGAAAGAGAACCCAAACTTTCAACGCTGATTTTGCTCGCCCATGCGCTGGGCATGGAGCCGGGAACTTTGGTGAATGAGGCGGCAAAAGCCATGAGTGTCCAACAAGAGCCGATGGTGCCTGTTGAGTGAGAAAACAGAAAGAACGCCATGCCCTTTTGGAGAAGTTGTTCTTGCTGCCCGGATAGAGCAAGGTGTTTCACGGTATCGTTTGGCAAAATTGATCGGGCGCACCCCACAGCAGTTGGCCAAGCTGGAAAAAGGTGAAAACGAGCCTGTACTTTCCACAATTGTGGTGATCGCCCATGCTCTTGAGATAGATCCTTGTATATTATTCCGTAAAACAGTTGAGCTGATGCCCTCCATCCCCGTGATAGAAGAGCCTGAGGGGAGTAGGGAGCAGCCTTGACTGAATAGCTTTGGAAAATCGACAGCACAGTGAAAAAAGTTCCCTACCTCAAAGCCGCTCTTGATGAGCAACTGAAGAAAGCCCGGAAATCCATTCCCAAGCTTTCTCAAGAGCAAGTAGCCATAGCTCTTGGGACAGAGCGATCCTACGTATCTCGCATGGAGAGGGGCATTATTCTTCCCTCAATAAACGTGCTCATTTTGTTGGGTGAAATGTATGGGGTTCCCGCCTCCACACTTTTGTTGCGGACAGAACAAGCTTTATCAAATCATGTCTCCCCGCAGGAGTGAGAGCCTTTTCCGTGGCGCCGTTCCGTGCAAAATAAAGCGGGCCGATGAATATTCTCATCGGCCCGCTTCGTTTTGTTCCGTTTGCAGCGGATATTCCGGTTAGTCTTCTAGTTGCCGTCCATTTTGAGCAGCGTGTCGAGCGTCTTGAGGTCGGCGGAGAAATCGGTGACGTCGTTTTGCAGGAGCAGGGCGTGCTCCTTGGCAAAGGCGACCTTCAACCGGGCGAGCATGTCGTTGCTCCGGGCAAGGGCGCTGGCGACATCCGGGGATATGTCTTTGTCGTGGGCGAAACGCAGGTGCGTATCCACGATGCCGTGGGTGGCGGCGAGGTAGCGCTTGAGGAAACGCGCGCCGTGATCCACATCTCGCGGATCAGTAGCCATGCAGCCCAGAATGTTGTTGGCGGATTGCATGATGGCGCGCACGGAGGCTTGTGTCTCCGCAGGGAGGCCGGGCAGCTTGCATTCAAGTTCCGCGAGGGAAGTACGGGATGCCTTCATGGACGCCGGTTCATCCGGGGAGGGGGCTGGTTCTGGCTTCGGTTCCGGTTTGGGCTTGGGTGCCAGTTCCGCCGCACGCTTGCGGGCCAAGGCCCAGAGGATGCCCTGTCCCCCGGCGAGGAGGGCGCAAAACAGCATGGCAAGAGGCAGGGAAAGGGTTTGCCTCACTGAGAAGGCCATGATGAGCAACAGAGAAAACGGAACCCATTCCGTGCCCATGCGAAAGGATTTCACCAGAAGGCGCTGTACCCATGACTGCAAGCCTCCCCAGAACAGCGCATACGGGAACGGCATACCGAAAAGGATCAGCAAGACGGCCAGCCCCGCGCCGGATACGGCGGGGACGAGCCACGACGGTTTCCGGGATGCGCCGCGCGCGACGATGCAGATAAGGCCAAGGTAGACGCCAAGAGCGGCCTCGCCCGGATGTATTTGCGGAACATGGGTAGACAGAATCGCCCCAATGATGAACGCGCTGATATGAAAGAGGATACGCTTGAAGAACCGACGTATCGCATCCCAAAACGAACCCTTCGGTTCCTCGGCGTTCGGTCCGACCACCATATGTTCCTTTTCGCCTTCGTGCATGGATTACACCCCGGAGCCGGTGCCGCCCTGTCCGGGGGCGCTCTGCCGCGTTTCCGTTCCGGATGCGGCGGCGATTTCTTCCCGGCTTTTGCGTGCGGCCAACGAGGTAAGCCTGTCCTTGAGTTCCGTTTCCATGACGGCCAGCTCTTTTTCAGCCGCCGCCCGCCGTTCCCGGCCTTCCTGCGCGATACGCAGGGTTTCCTCTATGGTGCCGATGAGCTTTTCATGCACCTCGCGCAACGTTTCAATATCCACCACGGAACGCTCCACCTCGCGGGCCGTATCGACGGCGGCCTGTTCGAGCAGTTCCGCGTTGCTGCGCAACATGTCGTTGGTCGTGTCGGAGACGGTCTTCTGAAGCGCCGCCGCGTTCTTCTGACCGTGCAGGGAAAGGGCGAGGACCATCTGGCTTTTCCAGATGGGGATGGTGGCGAGTATGCTGGTCTGGATTTTTTCCGCCAGCGTCCTGTTGTTGCTCTGGATGATGCGTATCTGCGGCGCGGTCTGCACCGTGATGGTCCGCGAAAGCTGCAAATCGTGCAACCGCCGCTCGAAACGGTTGATCTGCTCCGAAAGGTCGCGGACTTGCTGCGCTTCCATGAGATCGCCGGACGCATCCGCCTGCGCCTTGAGGCGCGGCAGTTCCACAGTACGCGCCTCTTCCAATTTGCGCTTGCCCGCTTCAATGTACGCCGTCAATTCCGCGTGGAACCGCGCATTGTGCTCATAGAGCATCTCAAGCGTCTCGATGTCGCGGAGCAGGCCGATCATGGCCTCGTCCAGCTTGTCGACGATGATTTCGATCTGTTCCGAAAGGGTGTTGAACTTCGCCACCGTGCGCTTGGCGGAAGAGAACAGCGAGCCCACAAGCGGCAGCGACTGGAGGAACCCCGGCGAGCCCATGACTTCCGAGACGTTCACATCCTTCACTTTGAGCATAAGGTTGGTGAGCGATTCGCCGAGTTCCCCGGAATCCTTGGCCTGCACGCGGGAAAGGAGATCGTCCGCGAACCGGGAGATGCCCTGCATGGCCTCCGTCCCATACGTGACGGTCAGGGAGGGATCGGCGAGGTTTATCGAATCGGCGATGGATGCGATGCGTTGCTCCTCAGCCGTCGGGGGGACAACAATCGTGGTGGCAGATGTTTCCATAACAGGCTCTCTTTCATAAGACAGTATGCCTCTCAGTATCAGAGCGGCAGTGGTACGGCAAGGACTCCCTGTCCTTCTCAATGAAAGGCGGGGGCCTGCCGGTATCGGATACGGTGCAAGAGATGCTGGGGACGGCAGCCTTCGCCCGGAGCGGGAAGGCGGCCTCCATGAAAGTTCAGTACGCCAGCACTTCGTGCCCGTCTTCCGTGACCAGCACCATGATTTCCCACTGCGCGGAGGGCGCGCCGTCCGCCGTGCGGATCGTCCAGCCGTTCGCCTTGTCCAGGACAATGGCATCCTTGCCCATGTTGATCATCGGCTCGATGGTAAAGATCATGCCCGGAACCAGCAGCATGTCCGTGCCGCGCTTGGTGACGTAGCTGACGAAGGGCTCCTCATGGAACCGGATGCCCACGCCGTGCCCGCCCACTTCGCGGACCACGCTGTAGCCGTGCTTTTTCGCGTTGTCGTGCACGGCCTGCCCCATGTCGCCGAGGAAGCCCCACGGCTTCACTTCCTGCAATCCCAGCTCCACGCATTCGCGGGCCACGTCCACGAGCCGGCGCTTTTCCTTGCTGACCGCGCCGATGCAGAACATCCGCGAGGAGTCGGAAAAGTAGCTGTTGTAGATGGTCGAGACGTCCACATTGACGATGTCGCCGTCCTTGAGGGCCACATCGTCGGCGGGGATGCCGTGGCAGACTTCCTCATTGATGGAGGTGCAGGTGCTTTTGGGGAACCCGCGGTAGCCGAGCGGGGCGGGGACGCCGCCAAGCTCCTTGGTCTTTTCAAAAACCAGCCTGTCGATTTCGGCGGTGGTCATGCCCGCCTTGATGTGCGCCGCCACATGGTCAAGCACGGCGATGTTGATCTTGCCGCTTTCGCGGATGCCCACGATTTGTTCGGGCGTTTTGAGGATGCTTCTGGGCGGGACAAGGTGCCCCTGATGGGCGTATTCGGTGATCCGGGCGTCGTATGGCGTGCGTGCGGCCTTGCGTTTGCGGCTTCCGCACCAGCTTGGCGTCTTGCGGTTTCGTTTCTGATCCACGTCTTTCTCCGATCTCTTTGGGCTGTGCGGGGAAGGGGGGCGCAACAGAAGGAAATCCCGCACAAAAAGCGAGCAAAGCATACTCCGCCCGGCCCGCATTGTCGAATCCGGGCGGAAGAGGCGGTTTTTAAATTGACATATCAAGGTATAGTGATATAGCCTCCACTTCACGCGGCAACACGCTTCATTTACGGCCCCTTGGCGGAGATGCCCCGCCGTCCGGAAAGGACGGATGCCCACGGGAAACGCCGCCGGGAATGCGAAGCGCCCCCGTCCGCAGGTTGCGGAGGGAAACATCTTGAACGGAGAGAACAATGGAAATCGAAACGCAATGCCTGTATGCCGGGTATTCCCCGAAAAACGGCGAGCCGCAGACCTTGCCCATCTGTCAGAGCACGACGTTCAAATACGAGTCCACCGAGCAGGTCAGCAAGCTGTTCGACCTTGAGGAAGCCGGGTTCTTCTATACCCGTCTCGGCAATCCCACCGTGGACGCCGTCGAGCAGAAGATCGCCACGCTGGAAGGCGGGGTAGGGGCGTTGTGCACCGCTTCCGGGCAGGCCGCGACCACGTTTTCCATCCTGACCCTTGCCGCCGCCGGGGATCATATCGTCAGTTCCTCCGCCATCTACGGCGGCTCGCTGAACCTGTTCGCCGTGACGCTCAAGCGGCTTGGCATTGAAGTGACTTTCGTGTCGCCGGAAGCCTCCGAAGACGAGATTCAGGCCGCGTTCCGCCCCAACACCAAGGCGCTGTTCGGCGAGACCATCGCCAATCCGAGCATTGAAGTGCTGGATATCGAAAAGTTCGCCCGCATCGCCCATAGGAACGGCGTGCCGCTGATCGTGGACAACACGTTCGCCACGCCGGTTCTGTGCCGCCCCATTGAATTTGGGGCGGACATCGTGGTGCATTCGACCACCAAATACATGGACGGGCACGCCCTGCAAATGGGCGGCGTGATTGTGGACGGCGGCACCTTCGACTGGACGAACGGCAAGTTCCCGGAATTCACCGAGCCCGACGACTCCTATCACGGGACCATCTATACGCAGGCCTTCGGCAAGGCTGCCTATATTGTCAAGGCGCGTACGCAGATCATGCGGGATATGGGTGCCTGTCAGACGCCGTTCGGGGCCTTTCTGATCAATCAGGGGCTTGAAACCCTGCCCCTGCGCATTGAGCGCCATAGCCAGAATGCCGATGCCGTCGCCCACTGGCTCGAGAAGCACGACAAGATCGAGTCCGTAAGCTACCCCACGCTGGAGGGTAACCCTTACAAGGAGCGGGCCGCCAAATACCTGCCCAACGGGTGCAGCGGCGTGATTTCCTTCTCGCTCAAGGGCGGGCGCGAAGCCGGGGCCCGGTTCATCGACAGCCTCAAGATGGCCTCCCTGCTCGTGCATGTGGCGGACATCCGTACCTGCGTGCTGCATCCCGCCAGCTCCACGCACCGCCAGCTCACCGACGAGCAGCTTGTCAGCGCCGGGATCACCCCCGGCATGGTGCGGCTCTCCGTCGGCATCGAGAATATCAAGGACATCCTCGCCGATCTGGAACAGGCTTTGGCGAAGGCGTAAGTTGACTTGGGGAGGGGGAAGGGCCCCTTTTGGAAAAGGGGCCCTTCCCCCTCCCCAAGTCAAC
>OIEV01000603.1_pt1 | contig 24053 bp, 23 predicted proteins | sample 1581881 | NCBI WGS metagenome assembly OIEV01 (sample SAMN03279760, study PRJEB24777) | human gut metagenome | isolation source: fecal sample PR121 from 1 month old male Malay infant, vaginally delivered... | place: Singapore | collected 2005-09-16 | reverse complement strand
AAATCCCGGACGCCTATCGTCAGCACCTGCTGCCGCTGGCGCAAGGGATCACCCCCAATCTGTTCGAACTGGAGACGCTGAGCGGCCAGCGCTGTCGCGATCGGCAGGAGGCGGTCGCCGCGGCGCGGAGGCTGCTGGCGGGCACCCCCCAATGGGGGGGGGTCACCAGCGCGCCGGGGGGGGGCGGTGCGGGCCGCGGGAGCTCGCGCCAGATGGCGCCGCTCGCGGAGGCGGCGGGGCGCGTCGGCGCGGGGGAGCGCGACTTCGCGGTCGGCAGCCCCACCGTGCGTGAGGTGAACGACGTCCTCGCCGCGATGGACGCCAGGCGGGCCTCCCGCGCCGAGTCGCTCGAGGCCCGCTGGGCCGCGGAGCGGGGGCAGCGCGAGCAGATGGCGTCGCTCGCCCACGACCTCAAGACGCCGCTCACCGTGCTGCGCGCCAACGCCGACTTCGTGGCGGAGGAGCTGGAAGACGAGAATGACAGCGACCTCTCGGCCGCCGCGCGCGACATAGCCGGCGGTGTCGAAAGGCTCGACGGCTACGTGCGCCTGCTCATCGAGGCCTCGCGCGGGTCCGGCGGGGCGGAGAGGGCCCCCATGCGGCCGGCCGAGCTCTGTGAACAGGTCCTCGCCGAGGCCGCCCAGATCGCCCGGGCGCGAGGCGTGACGCTCGACGCGGCCACGGGCCCCGCTGTCGTGGGCGCGCCCGAGGCCCCGCTCGACCGAACCGCCCTGGCGCGAGCCGCCGCGAACCTCGTGGCCAACGCCGCCGAGCACGCGCGCTCGCGCGTGGCGGTCTCCTGCGACGTCGCGGGCGGACACCTCGTCATCGAGGTGGCCGACGACGGACCGGGCTTCTCTCCCGCCGCCCTCGAACGCGGCTGCGAGCGCCTCTTCACAGACGACTCGTCCCGCTCCTCGCGTGACGGAGGCCGCCACTACGGGCTCGGCCTCCACGTCGCCTCCGAGGCCGCGAGCGCCCACGGGGGCTCCGTCTCGCTCGCCAACAGCCCCTCGGGCGGCGCGGTGGCCACCATCGCGGTCCCCCTGTGCGGGGCCTGACGAATCAGGCCCTCACACTGGCATGCCTCGCAACCAAACGCCTCCCGGATAATTCATGAGGCCGTACTCGTATTCGAGCCTGTCTATCTCCGCGGCGAGGGCCTCCGTCATGTAGAAGGTTTTCGTGCGGCCCGTCGACTTCGCCAGGTGGTCGTACCTGTTCGAGAGGTCCTCGGGGATTCTCAGGACTGCGGTGGCGGTTGCCATGATGCACCTCCCGGTAAGATGCAATACGTGTATTGCATTCTGTCACATCACCCGCACCGGCGTACGGCCGCATCTGCTCTTTTACCTTACATTATGTCAACCGGCCCATGGTCGGCTTATTCAGCCGGATTAAATCAAGCATTAAATCAATCCAGACCTATAAGGGGCGGTGGAAATCCATTGAGGAATGAGGGCGCCGTCCCTAGGTCGGCTCCTCGATGGCCGCGGCTGAATTCCCCTGCCATCGTTTGCGTGGGTTCCGGCACGGGGTTCTGGCACTGCTCGAGTGGGGCACAAGGCTCGGCTGTCGGTCGTGCCGGACGGCATACGTTTTGGGACGGGGTGCCGCTTCGAATGATGAGGCCACATCGTGGCACCCTCCTGCGTTCCGGGTGTCCTCGGCTGTCCTGATGAGCGTCTATACTGAAATTGCTCACGCTGGGGGCTGCGCTTCGCCAAAGACAGAGCGGTACTCTGTCTTTGGCGAGCGGGCGTCCGCGACCAGACACTAATCCTGAGGAGGCAGATGTATGCGCATTTACTGCATGTCGGATATCCATGGATGCCTTGAGCCATTTCTGAAGGCCCTGGAGACTGTCGACATGGAATCCGAGGATTCCATGCTGGTCCTCCTCGGCGACTACTGCGACAGGGGCCCCGACTCGCTCGGGGTGTTCAGGACCGTCATGGGGTTGCAGGAGCGCTACGGCGAGCGCGTCATCGCGCTGCGCGAAACCATGAGGAGCAGCTCCTGGAGTACATGTCCAATGTGGACAACCCCGACTTCGCGCAGGCGTGGAAGCTCGCTGACAGCAACCTGGCGACCGCGAGGTCCTTCCTCGAGCCGGATGAGTTCGAGCATATGCGGCACCTCCTCGTCCTGAAGCGCTTCGAGGAGGCGTACCGCTACACGGTGGGGCGCATAAGGAAATCTCACGGTGACGTCATCAGGTGGGTCGGGCGACTCCCGTACTACTGGGAGTCGCCTTTCGGGCAGGTGTTTGTACATGCCGGAATCGATGAGGAGGCCGCGGACCTATGGCGCGTGGGCACCCCGCCGGAGTGGTTTACCGCGATGCTGCCGATGTATGCCGGCGAGCACTTCGATCTCGACGTCATCGCGGGCCACGTCAGCACCGAGACCGTGAGCGGTATCGCCGGGTACCGGGGGGTCTGGTTCGACGGCGAGAGCCACTACTATGTCGACTCAAACGTCACGGAGCACGGCGAGGTCGCGGTGCTGGCCTACGACTCGGAGACCGGCAGGTACTCTGGGCCGGGGCTCGGCTGACAAAAATGGACCTTGTCGGTCGGTATCCTCGGGAAACGGTGAAATATTGGATTTGTCGGGGCGGTACGGGGCTCGTGCCGCCCCGTTTCGTTTCGGACAACGATGGGTCTGGACGCCCTTAACTTTTCAAAATGACGGCGCCGATGCGGCCCTTGTTGCTGGATGCCGCCGATACTGCCAGGACGACTGCTTTATCGACGTTGGCCACGGTATGGCCAACGATTGCGTTTTTCGGCTGTGAATGTCCTGCTCGGTGAAGCCGTGATCGTCCTTGGCCATGCCCCTTCTCTCCCATGCGCCAGAGAATGGCGATCTTCGTGGGCATCGAGCATATTTCCTGTCCGCACGTGGCTTTATGATGAGTCTATCGGTATGGGCTCTCTTGTCGACGATGCTGAAGGCACCGCCGACAAGAGGACGGCTGGCTGGGTTAGGCCGGAAGGGAAGCAGTATATATGTCAGTCACGATCAAGTCATTGAATACCAACATGTATTTCCAGGAGGAGGACGAGCCGGACCAGAAGTTTTACAGACGGGAGAGAAACGCGTGGGAAGCGATTTTCCACGGGATCGTCAAACCTATGGACGCGGAAACGGAAACGGTGCTGGTCCTGCATGAGGTTTCAGGTCCCGGCGTAGACAAGGAACTCTCCGATAAAATCGGGCAGGATCTCGACTCCGCCGGGTTCGATTACATCGAGGGTTTCCAGACTCCTTATCAGCTACTCAAGACGATCGTGGTCGCCAGGCGGGGGCTGATAAGCGAAGTTCCGGACATCCCGCAAGAATTCATCGACGACAAATACGGCTTGAAGAACCGTTACGTACCGTTCGTTATCCACGATGATGGCCAGCAAATCAACGCCCTCGCGGTTCATGCAGGGGGCGATGAAAATTTGACTCCCGCCGCGGAGATAGCGCGTAAGCTCGCTCTCCTCGAGTCGTATGGCGCGAAATACGACATCATCGTGGGGGATTTCAATAGCGGGAAGAAGTTGAGCCCGAATCGCACTTCCGATAACGGCGACTACAAGCAGAGGAATAAACGCGACTACAAATCCCTGCTCGACGGGCGTAATTTTAATGATGCCGCGAAGGGCGCGTTGACTTACAGTCCCTCGGGAACCCCTGACGAAGCCCTTACATCGATTGACCACATACTGGTTGGTCCCGGTCTCACGGTCAGCGAGGATATCAAGGATAGTGTGGTCTACATCCAGGACGAGGAGGGGTTCAAGGTGGAAGGGCATATATTCGACCACGCCCTCATCAAGGCGGTCGTATCCGTCAAGAGGTAATGCTGGTACGCTAGGGCATCGCAACCGTCAGGAATTCGCTATCGGGCGGCCCGTCTGCTTTCGCGTGGGCGGGACGCCCGTATTTGCACCGTTCCCGATCTGACTTAGATGCGCGATTCCGATAGCGCAGTGTTGTCCCTTGGGTGCTCGCGGCGCATCTCGGCATCGATGCCCGAGGGCGCGAGGGTCATCGGGGTCAGCTCGCCTATCGGCAGGGGACGTTCATGGCGCCGTCCAGGTCGAGCGCCAGCGACCGCAGCTTCTCGAACGAGACGGGCGCCGCGGCGTCGTTGGGCGTTATCACGTCGAGCGTCTCGCGGTTCGCCGCGATGATGACGGCGAGCCCCATCCCCTGCTTCCTGCAGACCTTGAGCGCGTCGAGGAAGTCAGAGCCAATGGTGCCCTGGTGCCTGCCGACACGGGATGGAGTTTAGAGGGGTTCTAGAACGACGTAGAATTGCTCTGGATACGGGCTCGGCAATGGGTTCCATGCTAGAACCAGTCCTCCTCCCGCACACAGCCGTTCGTGTAGAGCGTGTCGACGTAGTGGAGAGCCTTATCTATTGACCAGTCCCCCACGGAGAGGCTCAGGGCTGCCAGTGCGATGCTGTCGAGCAGGTCCACACCCCTCGTGAGGAGGATTCGCCCCGCCTCATCGGGTGCCGCCCTGAAAAGCTCGTACGGCATCCCGGTCATGAACGCGAGGTCCAGGTCGTCCAGGACGAGTCCGCCAACGCCCACGCAGGCAATATTGACGGCGTTCGCAAGCGTCAGGAACTGGTCCCGCTTAGATGGAGGAACGATCCTCGGCGAGGGGAACGTGGCGACGATAATCCCCGTCTCGCACAAACGGCATGATATCTGGAGCGGGATCCGCGCGTCGACGGTGAGATGAGCCTGGTCCTCCATGAACTCTACGACATTCCCGTGCACGACGACCCCCAGTCCGCTCACGGGCCTGTACCTGCTATCGGCCGCCACCCTATCACGGACGACCCTCTCCAACAGCTCAGCATTTGAGGGCTTCCCGCCTTCGTTAATATTCATAGTTAACCTCCCTTGTTTGCCGACCGCATAGCTGGCGGCCCGTCATACGCCCGGGGCGCACCCCCCCCAGCGTGAGCAATTTAAGTATAGACGCCCGTCAGGACAGCCAACGACACCTAGATTGCAAAAGAATGCCCTGGGAAGCCCTCCCATCATCCAAACGGTATCCCGTCCTTAAACGCATCCCTGCTCAGTACCACAAAAGCGACGCCAAGATGCTCTTCGGGGGGAGGACCCCCAGGGGATGCAGAGGACCCTCAACGCCGTTATCGACCGCGAATACGGAATAAATGACTATATTTGGGCAGGAAACCGCATGCGTTTTGGGACCGAATGCCGCTTAGATCCGTTTTGGACGATGACGCGACTGATTACCCTGCCCTTTCGGCGTGATTGCCGCTGCGGCACGTTGCGCCCTGATCTGTTTGGCCCATAGTAACTTCCTGCATGCAATATCAACCCTGAGCGAAGGGAGCCGCATATGCATGCAGCGGCAATCACGCCTCGGGCGGGGGGGGGGTCGCTCCTGAGCCGACTCTCCTAAGAGGCCAATCTATCATCGAGTACGTACTGATTATCGCCCTCATCGGTCTGGTGATCGTGTTCGCAGGCCCCGGTGTGGCGGGAGCCATCCGAAACCAATTCAATCAGGTCACGAACACGGTCGACTCCGGCGCGTCCGGCGACAACTTCATGAGCGCCGAGGAGAAGGCCTACCGCGAGGCGATGAAGACCGTCGTGAACAAGGACGCCAAGGACTGGACCTTGGACGAGCAGAAGGCAGCCGCGACCGACATCGCCAAGAACGGTACGTCCTCGCCTGTCTACGCCAAGGCCGAAGCCGCGATGAACGTCGGCACCAAGTTCTCCATCAAGCTGACGGACGGCAAGACGCTCGAATACCGCATCGTCGGCATCAATCATGACGATCTTGCCGACGGTAGCGGCAAGGCGGGCTTGACGTTCGAGGCGACCAGCAATGTCCTTGGTGGCCAGAAAATGAACGCCACGAAAACCAGCATCGGCGGCTGGGAGAATTCCGAGCTCCGCAGCCGTCTCAACAGCGGCGACCTCTGGTCACTGCTGCCTACCGAGTTCCAGTCCAGGGTGAAGTCCGCCACGAAGATGACCTACAACAATGACGGCGGCACGGCAGATACCCCTTCGGCCACGGCCGACAAGGTATTCCTGCTCTCCGCGACCGAAGTCTACGGTGACCTTAACTCAGATGGCGCCCAGTACGAGTACTACAAATTCAAGGGCGTGACGAAGTCGAACTATTCTGGAGCTTCGTCGCCCAGCGGTGGCACCTACTGGACCCGCTCGGTGCCTCCGAACTCTTCCACGAACTTTCGCTTTGTCGATGGCCTCGGCAACTGGAGGAACGGCGACATACCCGGCGCTGATGCGACGCGCACCTACTACGTGCGCCCCGCCTTCTGCTTCTAGTCCCACCAGCATCTAGTTCAAAGCCCGCGCTGTCCTGCGCGGGCTTTCCCTTTTTGAGATTCTTAAGGCGATGAGTCACTTGACAACCGGTCAAGTGAGCTGCTGGAACTATTACAGCGACCCGGTTGTTCGGTACAGTCGCACCAGCTGTGTTAATCGCCGCGATAAATACAGCCTGTGCTCGGCTGCATACCAGCTACGCGTATGTAGATTCATATCGCGTTAATAAATCGGCTCAAGCGCGTGCAAAACGCGCAAGTAGCCGCAAAAGGCGATTATCGCGTAGGTAGATTTTTGGCACCCTGTTGCTTACTGAAAATTAAGCAATTGCTTAAAACAAAAAAGGTCAGGCACTAAGTGCCTGACCTGCAAACTTCTGGTCGGGACGACTGGATTCGAACCAGCGACCCCTTGACCCCCAGTCAAGTGCGCTACCAAGCTGCGCCACGTCCCGAAGCTTTTGTTTGTTGCTCTGCTCTCGCTCGCAACAGGGAGTATATTAACCCGAAACTTTGTCCTTGTGCAAGAACTTTTTTACAAATTTTGAAGCAAGTCCAAAATTGTATCTGCGAGCTGGGGTTTTGTTAGTACGGGTAGTTCTTGCGTACCCGCTATGCTCACGATCCAAGCCTTGTTGGTGTCGGTTCCAAAGCCCGAATCGGCGCGTGAGACATCGTTGGCAATAATGGCATCGCAGCCTTTGCGGGTCAATTTGCGCTCGGCGTACTCGACGACGTTATCAGTCTCGGCTGCAAAGCCGATTACGAGGCGATCGCCCTTTTGGCGTGAAAGTTCGGCCAAGATGTCAACGGTCTCGACGAGCTCGATTCGATCCAGGCGCTCGTTGGCCTTTTTGAGTTTATGGTCCGCCGGGGCCGCCGGCGTGTAGTCGGCGACGGCGGCGGCGCAAATGGCCGCGTCGGCCGTCTGGAAGGCGCTCAGCGCTGCCTTGAGCATTTCTGAGGCGGTCTGTACGTGCACGCACTCCACACCGCGGGGAACATCGAGCGATGTCGGTCCCAGCACGAGCGTGACGGCGGCACCGCGACGTGCGGCCTCCCCCGCCAGGGCGATGCCCATCTTGCCCGAAGAACGGTTGCCAATGAATCGCACCGGGTCGATCGGCTCGTGCGTGGGGCCGGCGGTGATGACGATGCGCTTGCCCGTCAGGTCTTGCGGCACGGGGTTGAGCACCTCACAGACAGCCTCGACGATGTCCTCGGGCTCGCTCATGCGGCCCGTGTCCACGTCGCCGCACGCAAGGTAGCCGCTGCCGGGTCCCACCACGTGAACGCCGCGGTCGCGCAACGTGGCCATGTTGGCCTGTGTGGCCGGTGCCTTCCACATGCCATTGTTCATGGCCGGTGCGATCACGATGGGGCGCGGCGTGGCAAGCAGCGTGGTGGAGATGAGGTCGTCGGCGATGCCGTTGGCCATCTTGGCGATGATATTGGCCGTCGCGGGCGCCACGACCACCAGATCGGGCTCCTGCGCAAGCGAGATATGGTGGATGGGGTCAGACGGGTCGTCGAATAGCCCAACCGCGACCGGCTCATTGGTGAGCGCGCGGAACGTGAGCGGGCCCACGAACTCCGTGGCATGCTCGCTCATAACGACTTTGACACGTGCGCCGCGCTTTTGCAGCAGGCGCACGATATTGCACGACTTATAGGCGGCGATCCCGCCGGTAATGCCCAGCAGGATCGTTTTTCCCTCAAGTTGCATTGAATTGTTGGATGCCGCCGTCATCGCTAGGCTTCCTTGCTCGGGAGCACCAGGAGGCGGTGGCAGTACGGACAGTGCGTAATCTCGCTACCGTCGTGGTTGAGGTCGCTCATGGACGATGCCTGCAGCGCGGTGTGGCAGACCGTGGGGATGTTGCCCTGGATGGTCTCGACGGCCAAGCCGCGGAACTGCTTGAGCAGACGCTCGTAGTCGGTGAGCACGTTGGCCGGCAGCGTGGCGGCAAGAGCGGTGCGCTCCTTAGTGGCGGCTTCGATCTGAGCCTGCAGGTCGGCAGCCTTGGCGCGGGCGGCCTTGGTATCGGCCTTCACGCCCTCCTCGAACTTGGCGATGATTGCCTGCGCGCGGGTCTCGCGGTCGAGCGCCTCTTTGTGGGCGACAACGACATCCTTGCGGGTGTGCTCAATCTTGTCCAGGCGCTTGGCCAGGGTGGCGAGCTCGTTTTCCAGGTCCTGTACCTCGCGGTAGTCGGAGCCGTCAACGTGGCGCTTCTTAGCGGCCTCGATGGCGTTATTGGTCTGGATCTCGGTGGTGTTGAGATCGTCGAGCTCAATATCCAGGTCCTTGCGTTGGGCGTAGAGCTTGGTCATTTCGGCCTTGAGCTTAACGTAGGTCTTGCGCTTGGAAGCGAGCTCCTTGAGCTCCGGCATATTGGCAAGTTCGCTCTTGTTGCGGGCGAGCTCCAAATCGATCTGTTGCAGCTTGAGTAGCGTAGCGCCGGCGCTCATAAGTTCTCTCCTTTTGTCACAGTCCACCATTGGCAAGGGTTCAGTATTTTAATCGCATGACGGGGGTCGACCCCGGCGTCAACTGCAGAGTTCATCAATATATCAACGAACGGCTCCTCGGAGCGGTCGTGGCCGAGCAAGATCACCGGCAGACCGCGCAGAGTGAGGTCCTGTGCCGCGTGGTAGCCCGCCTCGCCCGTCACGATGACATCCGCACCGGCGGCGATGGCAAGCTCGCCAAAGTCACCCAGCGAACCGCCCAAAATTGCGATGGTTCGGCACGGGTGATCGGCCTCGCCCCACACGCGCGGGTCGCTGCCAAACGCCGCTGCGGCGCGTGCGGCAAGGTTGCGCAGGCTGCAGGGGTCGTGGAGGGTCGCGAGTACGCCCAGTCCGCAGGCCTCGGGGTCGTCCACGTGCTCCAACGAGCTTGCGGGCGCGGCGTCCAGCAGCTCACTTAGGCAGGCGCGCGCCTCGTGCGAGCGGTCTAGATTGGTATGGAGTGAAATAATGCTCACGCCGCAGCGGGCGGCCTCAAACAGTGCTGCGCTGCACTGGGGACGCGACGCATCCGCCGGGCAAAACGCCTCGGGTGCCTTGATGTAGATAGGATGATGCGTCAACAACACGTTGGCACCGGCCTCCTGGGCGCGGTGCACGTTGGCTTCGGTCGCGTCGAGTGCGCAGGCCACGCCGGTAATCTCGGCGGCAGGGTCACCTACGGAAAGTCCTACGTGATCCCAGCTCTCGGCATTTGCTTTGGGATAGCGTGCCAGCAAGGCACGCGCGAGATCGGCAACAATCATGCGGCACCTACGATCGAGAGCAGCGTCTGGGCAAAGTCGTCCAGATCGCCTGGATTCACGCGATCATCGAAGGAGATGCGCAAGGCACCCAGCGCCTGTTCGCGGCCGATGCCCATCGCGCTGAGCACGTGGCTCGGGTCCATGCTGCCACTCGAGCATGCCGAGCCTGCCGACACCTCAAAGCCGGCGGCGTCGAGCTTGATGATGAGTTCCTCGGAGTCCATGCCGTCAATGTAGATCGAAACCATACCCGGCAGACGGTCGGCCTGTGCGTAGTCGCCCATGGTGGCGTGAATGCGCTGGTGGGCCGTAAGCGTGGCGTAGAGCTTGTCGGAAAGGGCTTGCAGCTTCGCGCGCTCCTGAGCCACATGGGGCGTCAGAGACGAGGCGGCAGCGGCAAAGGCGAGCTGCGTTCGCAGGTCTTGCGTGCCGGCACGACGACCGGCCTCCTGTCCGCCGCCAAAGATGCGCGGGCGCAGCGGCGTGCGGCTCTTAAGGTAGAGTGCGCCAGATGCCACGGGACCGCCAATCTTGTGGGCTGCGACGGACATGGCGTCGACGCCCAGCTCGGTGACATCGAGCGGAATATGCAAGTAGCCCTGGATGGCATCGGTGTGGAACAGGGCGCCTGCGGTATGCGCGGCCGAGGCAAGCTCGCGGATAGGTTGTACCACGCCGGTCTCGTTGTTGGCGGCCATGATGCTTACGAGCGCCACGTCGTCGCCGAGCAGCTCGATGAGCGCGGCAGGTTCAATGTAGCCCGCACGGCAGGGTTGCACCAGATCGACGGTAAAGCCGGCGGCGCGCAGCAGCGGCAGGTTGTCCAGAATCGAATCGTGCTCGATGGCAGATACGATCACACGGTTACGCTTGCGATCGCGCTGACGAGCGCCCTCGGCAAGACCGAGCAGCGCCAGCTGGTTGGCCTCGGTGCCGCCGTTGGTAAGGATGATCTCGGACGGGCGAACGCGTGCGCCAAAGCTGCGGGCGATCTCGCGACGGGCGACTTCCAGGCGTGCGGCGGCCTTGCGGCCAAGTGAGTGCAGCGAGTTGGGGTTGACGCCGGCGAGCTCGCTATCATCGTACTCACGCTGCGCAAGGAGCGCCTCGGCGCGCATGGGCGTCGAGGCGGCATAGTCAAGATTCACGGGTATGCGGTTTTGACCTGCGGTCATAAGGGTTTATGCCTCCTGTGCGGCCTCATTGCCCAGCTTCTGCAGCAGCGCAACCTCGGCGGCGGGATCTTCGGACTTAAAAACGGCGGAGCCGGCTACGAGCACGTTGGCGCCGGCCTTGACGACCTCGGCGATGTTCTTGGAAGAAATACCGCCATCGACCTCGATCAGGGGCGACACGCTGTGACGCTCACACATGGCCGTAAGCTCGTGCAGCTTAGGCAGCGTGCCCGGGATAAAGCTCTGGCCGCCAAAGCCCGGGTTCACACTCATGAGCAGCACCATATCGACGACGTCGATGATGCTCTCGAGCACGCACACGGGGGTGGCGGGGTTGAGCACCACGCCGGCCTTGACGCCGCGCTGCTGCAGATGCGTGAGCGTGCGGTGCAGGTGCGTGGAAGCCTCGTAGTGCACGGTGATCATGTCGGCACCGGCGTCGGCGTACCAATCGACCGTCTCGTCGGGGTTCGACACCATCAGGTGCGCGTCGACCGGCACGTCGGTGGAGCGCTTGACGGCCTTGAGGATGTCAACGCCAAAGGTGAGGTTGCCGGTAAAGTGGCCGTCCATGACGTCGAAGTGCACGTAGTCGGCACCGGCGATCTTATCGAGTTCGCCCTTGAGGTTGGCCATGTCGGCCGAGAGGACGGACGGAGCAATTTTGATGGAACCCATGGTAGAAGCCTTTCTGCGCTAGTCGGTGAGTCCGTAGAACTCTTGGGAGGGTACGCGATCGGTAAGAATCTCGAGCGCCCTATCCAAAGTAACACCGTTGTAGAGCGTTTGCTCCACGGCAAAGGTGAGCGGAATGTCTACGCCCAGTGAACGGGCGAGCTCGCTCACGCTGCGGGCGGCGACGGCGCCCTCGACCACCATATGCGTGCGCGCCTGGTACTCGTCGAGCGACACGCCGTGGGCAAACTCGTAGCCAAAGGTGCGGTTGCGCGAATGCTCCGAGGTACAGGTGGCGATGAGGTCACCCATGCCGGCGAGTCCCATGCACGTTATGGCCTGCCCGCCACGGGCGTGTACCAGTCGGCTAATCTCGGCCAGGCCGCGCGTCATGATAAGGGCGAGCGTGTTGTCGCCCGCGCCGGTGCCGGCGGAGATGCCGCACACGATGGCGATGACATTCTTCATGGCGCCGCAAACCTCGACGCCGGTCATGTCCTGCGACAGGTAGATGCGGAAGGCCGTGGATAGGAGCAGGTCCTTAAAGGTCTCCCCTACCTGCGGGTCTTCGCTGGCGATGACGGCGGCAGAAAGCCCGCCGCGGCAGATCTCCTCGGCATGGTTGGGGCCGGAGAGCGCCGCCACGCGCGTTTCGTTGCCGATTTCGCTGGCAATGACCTCGCTCATGAGCAGGCCGGATTCGGGCTCAATGCCCTTGGTGAGGCAGAGCACCGGGGTGTCGCTGGCGATACAAGGTGCCGCCTGATGGCATACGCTGCGCAGGTGCGTGGAGGGCACGGCAAAGATAATGGCGTCGGCGCCGTCGAGCCCCTGCGACAGGTCCGTGGTGGCGACGACGTTGCCGGGCAGCTCGCAGCCCATAAGATACCGGGGGTTACGGTGCTCGCCATTGATGCCGGCGGCCGTCTGCTCGCTATGGGCCCACATGGTCACGCGCTCGGCCCGCGCGGCGGCAAGGCCGGCGACGGCGGTTCCCCAGGAGCCAGAGCCAATCAGCGCAACATTCATGACTCTCTCCTACTTATCGTCGGGCTCGGTGACGCGCTCGGTAAACGAGAGCTTGGACTCCTTACCCGTCATGAGCTTTTTGATGTTCGCACGATGGGCCCACACCACGGTGATGCCGATCAGCGCCATGCAAAACTTAAGTTCCAGGCTGCTGTACGGAAAGACCGCGCAGACGGCGATGGGAAGACCGATGGCCGCGGCAAGCGAGCCCACCGACACAAACTTGGTGATGGCGACGGCCACGATGAACATGCCCAGCAGCGAAAGTCCGATGGGCATGTACCAGGCGAGGATGACGCCCAAGCCCACGGCGATACCCTTGCCGCCATGGAAGTTGAGGTAAGGCGAGAAGATGTGGCCCCACACCGCAGCCAGGCAGATGACGCCGAGCATCCAGTCGCCGGGGGCTCCAGGCGCCATGATGCTCACAGGGAAGCCATAGCCCACGCCCGCGATAAGCGGACGGGCGATTATGACGCAGATGGCGCCCTTAAGGCAGTCGAGCAGCAGCGTGAGCGCGGCCACCTTGGGTCCGGCTACGCGCAGGGCGTTGGTGGTGCCGATGTTGCCGGAGCCCGCCTTGCGAATGTCGGTGTGGTTGAACACGCGGCCCAGGATCAGGCCAAACGGAATCGCTCCGATAAAGAACGAGACCACGGCGCAGATGGCGGTCAGCAGAATCGGATTATGCATCCTTTTGCTCCTTCTTCCTAAAGAAGAGTCGAATGGGCGTGCCGGAAAAATCGAAGGTCGAGCGCATACGGTTCTCCACGTAGCGCTGGTAGGTGTCGTTGACCAGGTCGCTGTGGTTGACGAAGAACGTAAACGTCGGCGGGTTGATGCCCGTCTGAGTCACGTAGTGCATGCGCAGGCGACGCTTGCCGTCCACCACGGTGTGGCCAAACTCGCGCAGGTCGGTGAGGAACGTGTTGAGGCGCGAGGTGGTGATCTTTTGCGAGCGCGTCTTTTCGGCCGCGTCGACCATCGCCCAGATCTTCTCGACGCTGCGGCCGGTCAGGGCCGAGATACGCAGGTACTGGGCCCAGGGAGCCATGACGCCCAGACGGCGGTCGACGGTCTCCATGCAGGCCTCGCGCTTGCGGTCATCGTCGAGCAGGTCCCACTTGTTGAGCAGCACCACGATGGCGCAGCCGCGCTCGATGGCCAAGCCCATGACCTTCTGGTCCTGCTCGGTTACGCCCACGGAGGCGTCGACGACGAGCAGCGCCACGTCGGCGCGGTCGATGGCACGCAGGCCGCGGACCATCGAATAGTACTCGATGTTCTCGTATACGGTGCTCTTCTTGCGAATGCCCGCGGTGTCGACCATGCGGTAGTGCTTGCCGTCGCGCTCGACGACGGTGTCGATGGCATCACGCGTGGTGCCGGCGATGTTGGACACGATGGAGCGGTCGGCGCCCAGGATGCGGTTGAACAGCGAGGACTTACCGGCGTTGGGGCGGCCGATGATGGCCACGTTCAGCGCGTCGGGGAACTCGTCGGCGACCTCGTCCTCCTCCTCGGGCAACAGGGCCACGATGTCGTCGAGCAGGTCGCCCGTGCCATGCCCATGCAGGGCCGAGAGCGGCGTGGGCTCACCGATGCCAAGTGAATAGAACTCCCAGATGTTGTCGTTTTCGCGATCGGGATTGTCGAGCTTGTTCACCAGCAGAAAGACCGGCTTGTCGGAGCGCTTGAGCATGCGAGCGACCGACTCGTCCTCCTCGGTGACGCCGGTGCGGCCATCGACCACAAACAGGATGACGGCGGCTTCCTCGGCGGCGGCAAGGGCCTGGTCGCGGATGGACGTGGCAAAAACGTCGTCGCTCTTGAGCGGCTCGATGCCGCCCGTGTCGACGATGGTGAACTCGCGGCCGTTCCAATCGGCCGTGTGGTATGAGCGGTCGCGCGTGACGCCGCGGGACTCGTGGACGATGGCGTCCGAGGTCTGGGCCAGGCGGTTGACGAGCGTGGACTTGCCCACGTTGGGGCGTCCGACGACGGCGACGATAGGTTTCATCTGCTCTCCTTTAATGGGTAGGGTCAGCGGGAATAGTTGAATTGGCGGGCGTTATGCCAAGAATATGCTCCAGGGTATCGAGCAGCTCATGCGGCATGGTCGATACCACATGAACCTCGGCACTGCGACCGGTAAGGCTTGCAAGTAAATCGTCACGATGATACTCGTCAAGCGTCATGCCGTCAGCGTTGAACATAAGCTTAGGCACAAAGAGCATAACCCCCGACAGGTCCTGCGGCAGCTGCTCCAAGATGTCGCAGGCGACGATGAGGCCGGTCACGTCCACGTTGCCGCCAAAGTAGCGGTTTTTGATGGCCGTGACGGTACCGGCAAGGCCGTGGGGCGACTCCACGAAGCGCGCCACCGTGTCGCGCGCGCTGGCACCCGAGAGACACAGCAGGCGCTGGCCACGGGCGGCGATTGCCTCGCGAACGCAGCACAGGCGCTCGGCATCGGCAGCGAGCACGTTGTCGGTCTCATCCAGATAGGAGCGGATCATGCCGATGCCGTCGTAGTACTGCGGGTAGCCGTCGTAAAAGTCCGCCTCGGGCGGCTCGATGCCGGCGTCCAGATAGAACTCGTCGCTCATCTGGAAAGTGTGACGACCAAAGCGCTCAAAGGCACGGTCCTGGAAGGGGCGGATCATGTCGATGGTCTCGCGCGCCAGCTCGGGCTTGTCGCTGTAGGACCAGCTAAAACGGTTCTGATGCTTGGTAAAACCAAGTGGCACAATGCCCAGGCTCGTGATTTGCTCGTGCTCCTCGCAAAAGCGCAGCGTCTTTTGTAGCTCCTCGCCGTCGTTCATGCCGGGACACAGCACGATCTGCGCGTGAATCTCGATGCCGGCGGCCATGATGGCCTCGAGCACGTCCATGCCGCGCTGGGCATTGCGGCCCATCATACGGCGGCGGACGTCGGGGCTCACGGCGTGGACCGACACGTTCATGGGGCTCATGTTGCGGTCGATGACATTTTGCACGTCCTCGTCGGTGAGGTTGGTCAGCGTGACGAAGTTGCCCTGCAAAAAGCTTAGGCGGTAGTCATCATCGCGGATGTAGAGCGTGGAGCGGCCGCCCTTGGGCAGCATGGTCATAAAGCAGAACACGCAGGCGTTTACGCAGGTACGCATGCCATCGAAGATGGGGCCATCGAACTCCAGACCCCAGTCCTCGCCGGGAAAGCGATCGAGCTCAACGGGGGTGACGGTGCCGTCGCGCGGGTCGAAAACCTCCAGCTCGACGGTGTCGTCGTCTGCCTCCCAGAGCCACACGATCATATCGGTCAGCTGCTCACCGTTGACCGTGAGTACGCGCATGCCCGGCTCGATACCCACATCCCATGCGGGCGATTCGGGGCGCACGTTCTTAACGAGCGCGCCCTCACCCGGCTCGGGGTCGCGGCTGCGCCCGTAATCGGCCACCTCGGCGGCGTATGCGGGTACGGTCTGGTCCATGATTAGCGGCAAAGCTCCTTGATGCGCGTGACGGCGCGTTCGATGTGTTCTTGCGGGGTGGAGGCTCCGGCGGTGATGCCGATGTGGTGAGCGTCGGTAAACCATGCGGCCTGGAGCTCGGAAGCTTCCTCGATGTGATGCGTGCGCTCGCAGGCGTCTGCGCAGATCTGCGCCAGACGGCGGGTGTTGCCGGAGTTTTTGCCGCCCACGACGACCATGCAGTCGCAGCGGTTGGCAAGTGTGGCTGCTGCCTGTTGACGCTCGCTCGTGGCGGCGCAGATGGTGTTGATCACACGCAGCTCCTGTACGCGCGGGGTGATAGCGGCCACGACCTCGGCGAGGTTCTGCGCGGTCTGGGTGGTCTGTACAACCAGGCCCACCTTGCCCTTGAGCGACAGGGCATCGGCGTCGGCAGCACAGCTCACGACCTGCGCATCATTGCCGGCGTGGCCCAGGATGCCCTCCACCTCGGGATGGCCCGGCTCGCCCACGACAAGTACGCGATAGCCCTCGCGCACCAAGCGCTCCGCCGCCACGTGTACCTTTTTCACGTAGGGGCAGGTGGCGTCGACCACGGTAAGACCGCGCTCGCGGGCGGCATCGATCACCTGCGGCACCACGCCGTGGGCGCGGATGATCACGGTTCCGGTTGCGGCATTATCCAGGTTTTCGGCCAGGCCAACGCCTGCCTCAGCAAGCTCGCGCACCACGATGGGGTTATGGATGAGCGGCCCTAGGGTGTGGACCTGCGCGCTCTCCCCTGCCTGCGGCGCGGCGTCCAGCGCCATATCGAGCGCGCGCTGCACGCCGTAGCAGGTGCCGGCGTGGGCTGCAATCTCGATGGTGGGCGCGCCGTCTTGATCAGACGCAGTCGCGGCGGTGTTCGTCACGTTCTCGCTCATGGCTAGAACCTGCCAGGATGCTCGGCGCACAGCTCGTCGCGCATGGCGTATACGCGGCTCATAGCCTCGGACTCAAACCAGGCCAAGCGCTCCGTACGCTTAAGCCCGGCCGGTGCATCGGAAAGCGAGACGGCTTTGCCGGCACGAATCCAGCACTTCTTGGGACGCATGAGCTTTTTGCCCGCAGGCGTGATGTCGGACCAGCCGCAGATGGCGAGCGGGTTGACGGGTGCCTTGCCCATCTGGGCGATGAGCGCAAAGCCGCCGTGGACCTCGGGTTTAATCTCGCGCGAGCGGATGCGCGTGCCCTCGGGGAAGATCAGAACGTCCTCGCCGCGCTGCAGCGCATGCTGGGCGGCGCGCAGGCACTTCATGTCGGCGGTGCCGCGCTCCACGGGAATGCCGCCCACGCGGCTAAAGGCCCAGCGCACAATCTTGCTCTTGGCAAATTCGGACTTAAAGATGGGGCGCACGCGGCGGCCGCCAAAGAACAGCGCCGTCTCCACGGCCAAGAGCTCGGCCATCGAGGTGTGGTTGCAGATGACCACGCTGCCGCGGCCGTCCTTGCGCTCAAACAGCAGGTCGGCGTCCTCGACCTTCCAGCGCCACATGAGCTTGGAGAAGACCCACAGGATGCCCATGACCACGGCGACAGTGCCGCGGATGAGCGCCGGGAACTCGGCGTAGGGGGCGTTGTAGTAATCCTCGGGCGTCTGCTTAAACAGGCGCATGGGCTACCTCCTTTGGTTGATGAGGTCCTCGATTATCGAGACGACCTCGTCGATGGTGTGGGCGGTGGAGTCGACGTGCACCGCGTCCTCGGCGGGCACGAGCGGCGCGACCTCGCGGCTGCTGTCGAGTTTATCGCGCTGTTTGAGTGCGTCGAGGGTCTCGTCGACTTCGGCCTCGAGCTGCTCGGTGGTGAGCGGCTGGGCGTCGTTTTGGTGGCGCTGCAGCACGCGGCGACGGGCACGCTCGCGCGGGTCGGCGGTCAGGAACACCTTGACCTGTGCGTTGGGGAACACGACGGTGCCGATGTCGCGACCCTCGGCGACAATGTCGCGGTCCTCGGCGGCGCGGCGCTGATGGATGAGCATGGCTGCGCGCACGCCCGGATAGGCCGAGACCTTGGACACGTTGGCGTCAACCTGCGGGGTGCGGATGGCAGCCGAGGCGTCCTTGCCGTCGATGGTCAGGCGCGTGTCCTCGCCGGTGCCGTTGGTAAAACGAATCTCGATTTGCTCGGCGAGGGCGTCGATGGCCGCCTCGTCGTCCAGGTCGATGCCGCGGTCGAGCGCGGCGAAGGTGACGGCGCGATACATAGCGCCCGTGTCGAGCTTGTTAAAGCCCAGCTGGCGGGCGATCTCCTTGGCGATAGTGGACTTGCCGGAACCGGCGGGGCCGTCGATGGCAACGATCATGCAATGCTTCCTTTCGGTGGTTGACGTGTTGGTATGGGACGCAGGCGCTGCGGCTTGGCGGGTTGCCTAGCTCGTGTAGCGCTCGCGGTAGGTGTTGCGCTTGGGCGCGGAGCCGTGGCTGCCGTGGTGCCGCGTGCGACTCGCGGTGTTAGTCGCCGGCGCGGCGCCGCGCTTGGAGCTGGCCTGCTTGGGCGGGATTCCGCCGTCCTTGAGAATCTGCACCTCGCGGTCGGTGAGCTCGCGCCACGAGCCCTTGGCCACGTCCTTGAGCTCCAGGCCGGCAAAGTTGCAGCGGTGCAGGCGGATCACCGGATGGTGGATCTTGCTCAGCATGCGCTTGACCTGATTCTTGCGGCCCTCGCGGATGATGACCTCAACGGCGGTGGTTCCGGGCTTCACACCCTGCGGAGCCACGGCCTCGGCCTCGCGCGCGTTGATGACACGGCAGATTGCCGGCTGGCACAGGCCGTCGTCGAGCTCGATGCCGCGACGGAGTGGTTCCAAGTCGCGATCGGTCAGGTTGCCGTCCACGAGCGCCTGGTAGGTCTTGTAGACGTGCTTGCTGGGGTGCAGCAGATCCTGCGACAGATCGCCGTCGGTGGTAAAGAGCAATAGGCCCGTGGTGTCGCGGTCTAGGCGACCAACCGGGAACAGCCCCGGAAAGCGGTCGCGCGGGACCAGATCGGCCACGCAAGGGCGCTCCTGCGGATCGCTCATGGTGGTGAGGTAGCCGGTCGGCTTGTAGAGCATCAGGTACACGGCGCCCTGGTTGAGCTTGACGGGCATACCGTCGACCTCGACATGATCGCGGTCGACGTCGACCTTGGTGCCCAGCTCGGTCGCGATCTGGCCGTTGACAGTCACGCGGCCGGCAGTCATCAGGTCCTCCGAGCCGCGGCGGCTCGCCACGCCCGCGCGCGCCAAAAATCGCTGCAGGCGCATGGTGTGTGGGTAGACGGGCTGGGCGTCGCCTGCGGACGCTGTGGTGTCTGTGGCGCTCGCGATGCGCGTCTCCCCTGCTTCGCTAGTCCTCGTCATGCTTATCCTCCGAGGTAACACCTGTGGGTAGAAGCTCCTCGCCATCGGTGTCCTCAACATCGGTATCGATCAGTTCGCGTTCTTCGTCCAGGTCCTCGGCCTGCTCCTCGAGCGTGGACTGAATGCTGCGGCCGCTCAGGCGCTCGCGGATAAACTGGCGCGACTGCTCGTCGGGGGCAAACTGCTCTAAATCGGGCAAGTCGCGGGTGGAACGCAGACCGAATTTTTCCAAGAAGGCGTTGGTCGTGCCGTAGATAATGGCCTGACCGCGCTCGGGGTCGCGGCCGAGCTCGCGAACCAGGCCCTTGTCCACGAGCGAGGCGATGACGCCGTCGGAGTTGACGCCGCGGATGCCCTTGACCACCTCGCGCGTGACGGGCTGGTGATAGGCGATGACGGCCAGGGTCTCGAGCGCCGCCTGCGACAGCTTTTGCGTGTCCCAGCTCAGCACATAGGCCTCGACCACGTCGTGGTATGCGGGGTGCGTAAACAGGCGCCAGCCACCGGCTACTTCGCGCAGCTGAAAGCCGCGATTGGCCTCCTCATACTCAACCTTGAGCTCGGCCAACAGCGACGCGCACTCGCCGGGGGCGATATCCAGCGCTCCTGCCAGCGCGGGTGCGCTCACGGGGTCGCTCGACACCAGCAGCAGCGCCTCCAGGGCGCCTTTGAGGCTGTTTGCCTCTAGCGTGGAAAGGGTTGACATGGTTGCCGCTCCTATTCGGTGAGCTCGGGGCCCTCGCCGGGCACGTATGCCTCGGCGCCCTCGACGCGGTTGATTTGAATGGTTCCAAAGATCTCGTCCTGGCTCAGCGTGAGCGAGCCGCGCTTGGCGAGCTCCAGCATGGCCAGGAAGGTGACGACGAGCTGCTCGGTGGTGGCGTCGCCGTCCAGCAGCTCGCGGAAGGTGCAGGTTCGGTGCGCCATGGTAAAGCGGTCGACCGAGGCCACCGTCAGGTCGAGCGGCACGCGATGCGGCGCCACGTGCTCGGCCTCCAGCAGGAAGGTCTGGCGTTTGCCGTCCAGGTCGGCGCAGATGACGGCAAGGCCGCGCAGGGTGATGCCGGCAAGGTAGTCGGGCATAAGGCCTAGGAACTCAGGGTCGGGGCCGGCCACGCGCGGATGCATGCGGCTCTCGGCCTGCATGCGCGCGCCAAGGGCCGCCGCCGCGCCCTTAAACTGCTTGTAGGCGATCAGGCGCTGAATCAGGACCTCGCGCAGGGCATCGCCGTCGAGCGCGCTGAGTTCCTCGAGGTCTTCGTCGTCCTCGTCATCGTCGTCGGTCTTGCGCGGGGCTTCTTGGGGCACCAGTGAAGCGGCCTTAATGTCCAAAAGAGTTGCCGCGACCAGCAAAAAGTCGCTTGCCACGTCCAGGTCCAGCGCCTCGATGCGCTCGGCCTCGGCAAGGTATTGCTCGGCCACCTCGCTGATCGAGATGGCGCCGATATCAACTTTTTGACGGGTTACCAGCTGCAGCAGCAGGTCGAACGGTCCGCTGTAGACCTGCGTCGACACGCGATACGACATCTTCGACCTCCTTTGACGGCGCCTTCGCGGCGCGGTTTGGGTGCATGTTGCGACCGTTTTGCGCGGTCGACCTGTTAGTTTACCTTAGATGCCGGCGATTGCGAAGTTGAGCAGCCACTCGGCCGGCGGATACACGGTAACGTCGAAATACCGGCCGATCACATCGATGCCGGTCCACATGGGCAGCAGGTACAGCACCAGGATGAGGATGGGCATGGCGTATTGCTGCAGGCGGTAGTAGTTGGCGAGCGCCTTGCCTTTGAGGAATGGGACGATGATCGACGAGCCGTCGAGCGGCGGGATCGGGATGAGGTTAAAGAACGCAAGCGACAGGTTGACCACGATAAAGGTGGCGCCGAAGTTCATGATTTGGGACGCCACAGCAAAGGACATGCTGGCGTAGAGGTTGCCGTATGCCGCGTGCATGAGGGCGGCTGCGAGACACGCGAGCGCGATGTTCGATGCGGGGCCTGCCGCGCTCACCAGGACCTCGTCGCGTTTGGGGTGCTTGAGGTTATTGAGGTATACGGGCACGGGCTTGGCAAAGGCGAACACCGGGCCGCCGGCGGCGAGCATCAGCAGCGGCAGTAGAATGGTGCCAAACGGGTCGATGTGGTTGAGCGGGTTGAGCGAAACGCGGCCGCGCGAACGGGCCGTCTTGTCGCCGAGCGCCCAGGCCGCGGCGGCGTGCGCGCTCTCGTGGATCACGATGCCCACGATGACGGCGACGGCACTGGCGAGCAGGTTCATGAGGTAGCTGCTGGACATGTCGCTCCCCTAGCGGACGCGGCGCGAGGCGCGCGTGAACAGGTAGTCGATCACAAACAAAATAACGGCGACGACAGCGTAATCCAGGCGGAACACGCCGCCGAAGGGCGATGTGATGACGCCGTAGCCGGCGATGGCGCTCGGCAGCGCGCGCGAAAGCTCAACGACAAAGCCTACGATCTGCAACTTGGCGGTCAGGCCGCTAAAACACAGCAGCACGGTCATCGCGCTCATAAAGATGCCGCAGATGCGACAGGCGATGGCGATGATGCTCATCGCCACGGCAGCGGCCTTACGAGAGTTCACGCGCGGTCTCCTCTTCGATCTGGGTGGAAAGCTCCAGCCATTCGTCCTCGAGCTTGGGCAGCTCTTGCTTAAGGCCGTTATATTCCCCCAGCGCGGCGTTGAACTTGTCCTGATCGGCATAAAGCTCTTCGCTTGCCATCAATTCCATAAGCTCGTCATAGCGGGCGCGCTTTTTGTCGAGCTCCGTCTCGATCTTCTTGAGCTGGTTGCGCACGCCCTTGAGCTTTTTGTTGAGCGCAGCGCGGGCCTGGGCCTCGGCGCGCTTTTGCTCTTTGGTCTTTTTGCCCTCGGCAGGCTTGGGGGCCGCGGCGGGGCTACTGGCCTGGACGGCGTTGGCGGCATTGTTGCTCTTGCTTGCCACCGGCGCGCTCTCCCCTGCCGCCTCAGCAGCGGCGCGGGCAGCGAGATCCTCGCGCTTGTAGAGGTAGTAGTCGTAGTCGCCGTCGTAAACCGTGACCTTGCCGTCGCGGATGTCGATGACGCGGTTTGCCACGGCGCGCACCAGGTGCTCGTCGTGGCTAATCAACACGATGGTGCCAGGGAAGTTTTGCAGGGCGTTCTCGAGCATGTCCACCGAGTCGATGTCCAGGTGGTTGGTGGGCTCGTCCAGGCACAGGAGCGCCTCGGGGGCCACGAGCATCTTAGCGAGCGCTAGACGCGCCTTTTCGCCGCCAGAGAGGACGCGGACTTGCTTTTCGATTGCGTCGTTGTCGCTAAACAGGAAGGCGCCCAGCAGGCTGCGCTGCTGCGGCACGGTCCACTTGGGCGTGACGGTGTCGATCTCTTGCAGGACGGTGTTGGACTCGGTCATGCCTTCGAGCGCGTGCTGGGCGTAATAGGCGATGCCCACGTTGGTGCCCAGGTCGCGGGTTCCGGTGGTAGGCGGCTCAAGGCCAGCGAGGAGCTTCATGAGCGTGGACTTGCCGGCGCCGTTGGGTCCGACGAGCGCCACATGCTCGCCGCGGTAGAGCTTGAGGTCGATGTCACTGTAGATGTGCTTGTCTCCGTAGGACTTGGATACGCCCTCGAGGCTCACGACCATATCGCCGGAGCGCGGCGGGTCGGGGAACTTAAAGTCGATGTGCTTATGGCCCTCGGGCAGGATGACGAGCTCCTTTTTGATCTGCTCGATCTTGCGGATGCGCTCCTGCGCCTGGGCGGCCTTGGTTGGCTTGTAGCGGAACTTGTCGACGAAGACCTGCATGTGGGCGATATCGCGCTCCTGGGCGGCGCGCTTGGCGCGCATCTGCTCCAGGTTGTCCTCGCGCTGCTTGAGATAGCTGCTGTAGTTGCCGTTGTAGGTGGTTACGCGGCGGTTTTCGAGAGCGGCGACGTGGTCGACGCACGCGTCCATGAAGGCGCGGTCGTGGCTGACGATGAGAACGGCGCCGTCGTAATTGGCGATAAAGCCGCGCAGCCACTGGACGCTCTCGAGGTCCAGGTGGTTAGTGGGCTCGTCGAGCAGCAGCAGGTCGGGGTGGCGCAGGAAGAGCTTGGCCAGCGCGATGCGCATCTGCCAGCCGCCCGAGAACTCGGAGCACGGGCGCTCAAAGTCGGTGACCTTAAAGCCCAAACCGGACAGGATCTTGCGGGCGTTGCTCTCGAGCTCGTAGCCGCCCAGATGCTCAAAGCGGTCCTGGACCTGGCCGTACTCGTTAAGGAGTGCGTCGACGTCCTTGCCCTGCTCGGAGAGCTTGGTGATCTGGGCCTGCAGCTCGTTGGCGCGCTCGCCCATGCGGTGGATTTCCTTGGCGGCGGCCATGACCTCAGCGAGGATGGTGGTGTCCTTGTTCTCCAAGTTGGTTTCCTGCTCTAGGTAGCCCACCTGGCAGTCCTTTGCGTACTGGACCTGGCCGGCGTCGGGGCTGTCGATGCCCATGATGATCTTGAGCATGGTGGTTTTGCCGGCGCCGTTGGGTCCCACGAGCGCGAAGCGCTCGCCGGGGTTGATCTGGAAGGACGCGCCGCTAAAGAGGACGCGCGCGCCGAAGCTTTTTTCGATCTTGTCGACCAGGAGGATCATGGTGCCGCCTTTGACCTTGTGTGCCTATATGAAAAAAGGCCCCAACTTGCGTTGGAGCCTCATTCAATGCTCGGGTGGAGACGAGG
>OIEV01000598.1_pt1 | contig 24173 bp, 16 predicted proteins | sample 1581881 | NCBI WGS metagenome assembly OIEV01 (sample SAMN03279760, study PRJEB24777) | human gut metagenome | isolation source: fecal sample PR121 from 1 month old male Malay infant, vaginally delivered... | place: Singapore | collected 2005-09-16 | reverse complement strand
CCTTGCCCATGCTGCAGGCGGGGTAGTTGACGCTGTGCGCGATGTTGCCGTTTTCCAGGTAATCCTTGAGCTCGCTGATGGCCATGTCGGCGCAGTTGGCCTCGGCCTCGCCGGTGCCGGCGCCCGAGTGCGTGGTGATAAACGTGTTGGGCATCTTGACGGTCTTGGGCGTGGCAAAGTCGCAGCTAAACCAGCTGAGCTTGCCCTCGCGCAGGGCGGCGTCGACGGCGTCCTCGTCAATGATGGTCTCGCGTGCGTAGTTGATGAGCACGGCTCCCGGGGCCAGCAGGTTAATCTGCTGGGTGCTGATCATGCCGATGGTGTCTGCCTTGCTGGGCACGTGCACGGTAAGGTAGTCGCAGCCGCGGCACAGATCCTCGAGCGTGCCCACGCGCTGCACCTCGCGGCTCAGTACCCACGCGTGCTCAACGGAAATGAACGGGTCGTAGCCGTAGACGTCCATGCCCAGATCGACGCAGGCGTTGGCGACCTTGGAGCCCACGTTGCCCAGACCGATGACGCCGATGCGCTTGCCCTTGAGCTCGCGGCCCACAAAGGCCTTCTTGGCCTTTTCGGCATCGACCTGAATCTCGGGGTCGTCGGCGTTGTCGCGCACCCAGTTCATCGACTGTACTACGCCGCGGCTCGAGAGCACCAGCATGCCCAGGACGAGCTCCTTGACGGCATTGCTATTGGCGCCGGGGGAGTTAAAGACGACGACGCCCTTCTTGGCGTACTCCTCGACGGGAATGTTGTTGACGCCGGCGCCGCAGCGGGCGATGGCGCGGATGCCCTCGGGCAGCTCGTAGCCGTGCAGGTCGGTGGAGCGCATCAGGATGGCGTCGGCCTCCTCGGCGGTGCCCACAAACTCGTAGCCCTCGCCAAACTCGACTTTGCCGTCTTTGGTGATGTCGTCGATGGTTTTGATCTTGCGCATGGAAAACTCCCTAGCAGGTTTGTCTAAAACAGATGGTTTGAAGTGGCTGGTCGGCCCGCGCGTTGCGGGCTAGTTAGATCGCGGGCTCAAACTATGCTGTGCTTCGAAGTCCTTCATGTACGCGGCCAGCGCCTGCACGTCTTCCATGGTGACGGCGTTGTAGACGCTGGCGCGCATACCGCCCACCAGGCGATGGCCCTTGACGTTTTGAATCTGGTGCTCGGCCGCGCCCGCGACAAAGGCGGCGTCGAGGTCGGCATCGCCGGTGCGGAAGGTGACGTTGGCGATGGAGCGGCTGTCGGCCTGCGTGGTGCCATGGAACAGCTCGCTTTGCTCGAGCAAGTCATAGAGCAGGTTGGCCTTGGCCCAGTTGCGCTCGGTCATGGCGGCAAGCCCGCCGGTTTGCTCCACCCATCGGAACACCTTGCCGCACACGTAGATGCCAAAGGTGTTGGGCGTGTTGAGCATGGAACCCTTGGCGGCCTGGGTCTTGAGGTCCATGTACTGCGGCGTCTGCGCAAAGGCGGGGCCTTTGGCGATGAGGTCGTCGCGCACGATGACCACGGTGACGCCCGCGGCACCGGCGTTTTTCTGCGCACCGGCATAGATGAGCCCGTAGCGCTCAACGTCGAGCGGCTGCGACAGAAAGCAGCTCGAGATATCGGCGACCAGCGGCACGTCGCCGCAATCGGGCAGCTCGTGGTACATGGTGCCAAAGATGGTGTTGTTCTGGCAGATGTAGACGTAGTCGAGCCCGTCGCCCGCAGCCTCGGCGGCAATACGCGCGTTGATGTCGGCCATGTCGGGGATGCGGTCGAAGTTGGTGTCTTCGGAGCTCGCGAGCAGCACGGCCTCGCCGTACTTGGCGGCCTCCTTGTACGCCTTGTTGGCAAAGTTGCCGGTCACGACGTAGCCGGCGCGGCCGCGGCGCATGAGGTTCATGGGGATGCCCGCAAACTGCAGCGTGGCGCCGCCCTGCAAAAACAGGACGCGGTAGTTGTCGGGGATGCTCAGCAGACGGCGCAGGGTTGCCTCGGCGTCGTTGATAATCTGCTGGTACATGCTAGATCGATGGCTCATCTCGAGCACGGACATGCCGCAACCGCGGTAGTCCATCATCTCGTTGGCGATCTCGGCGAGCACGCTTGTAGGCAGCGCGGCCGGGCCAGCTGAGAAGTTGTGCACACGTGCCATCTTCTAGTTCCCCTCGTAGTCGTTTGAACGTTCGGGATACTTTAGCACAGTGGAGCGCCAGGCGCGACCGCATCACGGTAAAACTCGAGTGCGCCGCTATGATTTACAGGATGGTTACATGGGGGAGGGTTTTCTTGAGGCTCGCATCTGATCCGCCTCGATCTTCGCTTGTTTCCAGGGGCGTACGCGACCGTTTACCAGATCGTCGTAGCCACGCGTGATGGCACGTTGAATGCGATACTCGCGTTCTTGGATGGCGGTTAGTGCGCCCGTCTGATCGGAAATAGGCTTTACGTCTGGCATATGAAGCTCCTTACATGGAATCATATGTATAACTCAATGTTGAGCGTAGTGGAGGGTGGGGGTCCGATGCGAGGTGGCTTTGGGCGTGTGCGTGTCTGCATTCGCAAGCGAGTTTATCTGGCAAGTGTGATTTGGGGCGATCTCGTCAAAGCTGCTGAGCTGCGAAAATAACCGTTAACCGGATTTAATTTTGTTGCTCAACATTTGACGCGCTGGTCGTGGTAACTTTTTTACCAACAGGTATGATTATTGTCATGTGCGCCGCGCCTGCCTGCCGGGCTGCGGCGCACTTGTGACAGCCTTTGACACCCTTGGAGCGTGCACTGTGGATGTAACCACAAAAAGCGTTCGGGGGGGGGGTGCTCACCCGCGAGCAATTCCTCCCGCATGAGATGCGCATCGTCGCTGCTCTGCGCACGCAGGGCGCAAGCGACGAGCAGGTCATTGTACGCGTAAAGAGCGATAACCTCTTTCAATATCCCACGGAGCGCATGGTCGCCAACCGCGCGACCGTGTGCCTTCGCCGCCTCGACGCCATGGTGCCCACGGACGCCGCATGCGCCGCGCACGGCATCGATCCCAAAACCGCCGTCGAGGCTGCGTTATCCCTAACCGGCCTCATAGCATCCGGCACTCCCACGCAGGCGGACCAGGCCATCTTCTACAGCATGATCTGCCGCTACGACATTGTGCGCGAGCTCGTGCACGTCGAGGTTGGGGAGCGCCTGCAAAACTTCGATTACGCTTTCACGGCGGCTGACCTCAACGCCTTTATGACGCGCTTTACCACGGAGTATCCGGACGCCGCCCGCTGGACCGAGTCCACGGTCACGCGCATCAAGGGTTCGCTCCGCCAGACGCTCCGCCACGCCGGTCTTATCGCCGAGGGTCAGGGTCCGGAGTCCGAGCGTCTGTCACCACTTTTCCTCGATTCCGATGTCGAGCGAGCCTTGATTCAGCTGGGCGAGCAGTCGCTTATCGCGGCCCTCACCGGCAGGGCGGTGATGTAGCGTGGCTCCCGTCAGCACTATCGTCGACCCCGCAATCACCCCGGCAACCGACATCACCACCAATATCGGCATCCATTCCCGCCAGAGCGTCGTGGCGGCGCACGCCCGCTCCGAGCGCGCCCGCCAGGAGTTTGAGCGCCGCGCGCAGCTGCTGCATGAGTGCCTGTGTAGCGAGAACTTTTTGGCCAACAAGGGCATCGGCAATGAGATCGGCTTCCACACCTTTTGCTATGACCCCGCGCTTGAGTTTGAGGCGCGCGCGTTGTTTGACGCCCTTTCACGCGATGCCGAGGCCGGCAAGCTCCCATGCACGCTCAAGGTCGTAAGCCTCTACGACGCCGTGCTGGCAATTCTCGAAAAGCGCCGTGTCCTCAAGGCCATTCCGCGTCAAGAGGAGCGTCGCGGCTCCCAGCGCGTGCTTGAGGACGTGGCCAAGTTTTGTTCGCCCGAGAAGATCGCCGCGTACATCCTCGAGCAAACCGAGCCTCATGCACCTGGCGACGTCATTCTTCTGACCGGTGCCGGCGAGGTCTATCCCTTTTTTCGTATTCACACCCTTCTCGACTGCATGCAAGTCGATTTTTCCGACCTGCCGGTGATCGCCGCCTATCCAGGCAGCTTCAACGGCTCTTCCTTCCAGCTCTTTAACCGTCTGCCGGCCGATAACTACTACCGCGCCATCGATATCTCGTAAGCACGGCTCCCCGCAGACAAGGCCTGCCGCCGGTAACAACCCTTTGCCATAACGTTCCCAAATCCAAAGGAGCACCCATGGACAACACGATCGTTCGCGACCTCTTTGCAAAAGACATCAACCGTTCCATCAACGGCGTGGTCAAGGTCCAGGATTCAAAAGACGAGTCCATCCGCCAGGAGCTTGACGAGTACGTGGTGACGCGCGAACTGCAGGGGCACTTTGCCACGTTCTTCAAGGCATACGGCGATGCCATCGATGTTCACACCGACAAGATCGGCGTGTGGATCAGCGGCTTCTTCGGTTCTGGTAAATCGCACTTCCTCAAGATGCTGAGCTACCTGCTCGAGAATCGCCAGATCGGCGGTAAGAGTGCCATCCGCTACTTTGACGGCAAGATCGTCGACCCCATGGTCGCGGCTGCCATGGAGCGCGCGTGCTCGGTGCCCACGCAGGCCATCCTCTTTAACATCGATAGCAAGGCGGGCCAGTGGAAGCAGGGTGATACGGCTCCCGCGGCGCTGCTTCGCGGCTTTGAGCGCATGTTCTACGAGGCGCGCGGCTTCTACGGCGAGGACCTCAAGCTCGCAAAGCTCGAGGACTACATCGATTCCCTGGGCAAGACCCAGGAGTTCCGCGAGGCCTTTGAGCGCATCAACGGCGAGTCCTGGCTCCAGACTCGCGATACCTACAGCTACTTTGAGGATGACGTCGTCGAGGTGCTGCAGAGCGTGCTCGGCATGAGCGAAAAGGCCGCATGGAACTGGCTCGAGGGTTCTGAGGACGAGGTTTTGGCCCCTGATGTCTTTGCCAAAAAGGTCAAGGACTACGTGGACGCTCAGGCAGCGGCCCACGGCGGCAACTTCCGCCTGCTCTTTATGGTCGATGAGGTGGGTCAGTTTATTACAAACGACCAGGACCCAAGCCTTATGCTGAGCCTTCAGACCATCGTCGAGGAGCTGGGTGCCGCCTGCGGTGGCCGCGTGTGGGTGATGGTCACGAGCCAGGAGGCCATCGACAACCTGAGTCTGCCCGTGGGCAACGACTTTTCAAAGATTCAAGGCCGCTTCAATACCCGCCTTTCGCTTTCCAGTTCCAGCGTGGACGAGGTCATCCAGCGCCGTGTGCTCGAGAAGACCGCGCCGGCGGCCGATATGCTTGCACGGGTCTACGAGCAAGACACCGCCGTGCTCAAAAACAACTTTACCTTTGAGGGTGGCTCGCGCTCCGACCTTGCCGGCTACGCCAACTCCAAGGATTTTGTGGCCAGCTACCCGTTTGTGGGTTATCAGTTTAAGCTCCTGCCCGACGTGATGACCGAGGTGCGCAAGCACGGTGTCAAGGCCAAGCACATGTCCACGGGCGAGCGCTCCATGCTGAGCGCATTCCAGGAGAGCGCTCAGGTCATCCAGCATGACCAGACCGGTGCGCTCGTGCCGTTCTGGCGCTTCTTCGACACTATCTCCAAAGATCTTGAGCACGGCATCAGCCAGGTGGTTGACCGTGCGGTCCGTGCGGCCGAGAACGCGGAGGGCCTTGAACCCTACGACGTTCAGGTGCTCAAGCTCCTGTACCTGATTCGTTACATCGGCTACGTCAAGGCCACGGTCGAGAACATCTCCATCCTCATGATCGATAGCCTCGACGTGGACAAGCGCGCCCTCAAGGACCGCGTCAAGGAATCCCTCGCCCGTTTGGAGCGCGAGAACTACGTGTCACGCCAGGGCGATACCTATAGCTTCCTCACCGACGAGGAGCAGGAAATTGCACAGGAGATTGCGCGGACCCCGATCGACAACGCGAAGGTGATCGAGTACATCAAGAAGCGCCTGTTCGACAGTATCTACAATGCGTACAAGTTCCATCGCGATCCTAATGACTTCCCCTTTGACCGCTACGTGGATGGCTCGATTCATGGATCCAGCAAGGGTGGTATGGAACTCTCCGTGGTGACCATGGCCGGCGACTTGGCACGCGCGGACGATGCCGAGCTAGCATTGAAATCAGTGGATAAGGCCATCGTGGCCTTGGGCGACGAGGTGGATTATTGGGCCCCACTCGTCAACGCCGCTAAGATTCGCATGTACGCCCAGACGCGCAATCTGCAGGAGCTACCGCTGAGTACCCGCCAGATTGTCGAGGCAAAAATGCGCGAGGCAGCCTATAACGAAAAAGAGGCCGATGCCCTTTTGAGCGAGGCTGTGCTCCATGCACGTTGCGCGGTCAACGGCCGCATGGTTGAGGTTCGCGCCACCAAACCCGCCCAGGTTTTTGAGCAGGTGCTCGCGCAACTGTGTGACGTTGTTTTTGAAAAGGCTGGCTACATCGGCGCGCCGGTTGAGGACGATTCCGATATCCGCTCCACGCTGGCGGGCAACGTTCAAGCGGGTCTCGATGGCATGGACGCGGGCAACACGCGTGCGCTCAAGGAGGTCGAGGACTACCTCAAGGTGCAGCATCAGCGCCATCTGGATACCGCTATGGGCGATATCCAGCGCCAGTACCAGCAAAGGCCCTTTGGCTGGCGCGAGGTCGACATCGCCAATGTGGTGGCGCAACTTGTGGTGGAGCAGCGCGCGCAGGTGCTGTTTGGCGGCCAGACGGTCCAAGCTAACGACAGCCGCATGGTGGCACTCCTGCGCAAGGATGCCGATAAGGCCCAAGTGCGCCTTCGCGTGCGCATGAGCGACCGTTTGCTGCGCGCCACGGGCGAGCTTATGCGCGACCTATTTGACCTCAAGACCGTACCCTCCAACGAGGATAAGCTTGTGGCCGAGCTCAAGGAGCATCTTGAGGGTTTGCGCGAGACGTGCCTTGCTATGGCGCGCGACTACTACACGGGCATCAAACCGGCCTACCCGTATCCCGGTGAGGGCGAGTGCGAGAAGATGCGCTCGGAGGCAGCCGACGTCCTTAAGGACAAGAACGAGGCCGAGGCGTTCTTGACCACGTTCACCAAGCACGAGGACCGCCTGCTCGATGCCAAGGAGGACTTTGACAGGGTGACTGAGTTCTTCGATTCCAACCAGCGCGCAACGTTTGACCACGCCAAGGAGTTCTTGAGTCGCACGGAGGGCATCGAGTACGCCTCCGACGACATTCCCAGCGCGGTTGAGAACGTGGCGAAGGTGCGTGAGATTCTCAAAGACCCCAAGCCCTACGGCCGCATCAAAGACCTGCAGCCGCTGATGGCGCCCGTCGAGGAAGACGTTAAAAAACTCCTGGGCATGCGCCGCAACGAGTTCTTGCATCGCATCGAGAACGACCTGCAGGACCTGCAAAAGTAGGCCGAGAGCCAAGAGGGTTTTGTCAAGCAGGCCAAGGATGCCATAGCGGACGCCAACACCAAGTACGAGCCGTTCAAGAACCGCGCCCACGGCGTCCAGAGCCTCAACGAGCTTAACGCCCTCGCGGCAAACTGGGAAAGCTGGACCATCACGGCGGCCAACAAGATATACGACGCCGTGGACGCCGCACGCGAACGTATGGAAAACGAGCGCCGTTCCACCGAGGTCACCAGCACGGGCGAGGTGGTCAAGAAGATCACCAACAAAGGCGCTGCAACACCAGGTTCCGTGCCCGTGCCCAAGCCCCAGCGCAAGGTCAAGACCGTGCGTCGCACCGACCTGGCGAAGCCGAGTCGTCTCACAACCGCAGAGGACGTGGAGCGCTACGTGGACGACCTGCGAGCCCGCCTTATGCAGGCGCTCGCTGCAAACGACGAGATCCGTATTAACTAACCCGCGGAGCCACCGGTGCCAAAGCGCGCACCGGTGGCTTATGGCGTTTAGAAAGGCTCATCAACCATGAATGATTCTGATCTTAAGAGCTTCTGCACCTGGGCCCGCACGGAGCTCATCAAAGGCGTGGAGGCACAGATGGTGCGCTACGGCATCACCGAACCTGCACCCGCACCCGTTGGGTCTGAGACCGTCAACGGCCAGCCTCTGAACCCGCTCGAGGTTGAGCAGCGCGACGAGCTGTTGCGCTTGCAGACTGCAGAAGGCCATGACGCGCTCTGCGACCGTGCTGCCTACACTTGGTTCAACCGCATCGTGGCCATTCGCTTCATGGATGCACGCGGATGGCTCCCCAGCCGCATGCGCATGCTAAGTCGTGCGGACGGCAGCCATGGTAGCGAGGCCGTGGAGAACGCCCTGGACGTGGAGATTTCCACGGCCGACCCCGAGCGCGTGGCGGAACTCAAAATGGCGGGTTCCGACGAACCGCTGTGGCGCTATCTGTTTGTGGCGCAGAGCGAGGAACTTGCCGATTGCCTGCCAGGGGTCTTTGAACGCGTGGGCGGTGCCATGGAGCTGCTGTTGCCCCAGGGCCTCATGATGGCCGACGGCGTGGTGGGCAAACTCAACGCGGTCCTCACTGACGAGGACTGGCGCGAGGGCGTGACCGTTCTGGGCTGGATGTATCAGTACTACAACGCTGACGTTAAAGACGAGTTCTTCAAGTCCAAGCGCAAAGCAGCGGCGGCGGACATCGCGCCCGCCACGCAGCTCTTCACGCCCGAGTGGATCGTGCGCTACATGGTCGAGAACTCGCTCGGCCGTCTGTGGATGCTCAACAATCCCGGGAGCTCACTGCGCGAGCGCATGGAGTACTACATTGAGCCCGATGCTGAGCACGAGGACTTCATCCGCATCTCGAGTCCCGAGGAGATAACCCTCTGCGACCCCGCATGCGGCTCGGGCCATATCTTGGTCTACGCGTTTGAGCTGCTCTTCCATATGTACGAGGAGCGCGGCTATCGTGAGCGCGAGATCCCCGAGCTCATTCTTACTAAAAACCTTGCGGGCATGGAAATCGATTCCCGTGCGGCGCAGATCGCGGAGCTGGCGCTTGCCATGTGCGCCCGCGAGCACGATCGTCGCTTTTTCAAGCGCGCAGTGCGCGCCGACGTTACCGTGCTCTCGAGCATTCCGCTGGGGGATGACGAACTGCCGGGCAACAAGAAGCTCGCCGAGGAACTGAGCCATTTGGGTGAGATCGGCTCGCTGCTTAATCCTTCAGAGGGCGAGATCGACGAGCTCAAGGCTGCCGCCGTGAACTGTTCCGACGACCTTTTTGCCTCTGCGACCAAAACTAAGCTCGAAAACGCTGCCGCCATCTGCGAGAAGCTGTCCCGTCGTTTTACCTGCACCGTGGCGAATCCTCCGTATATGGGAAGCAGCAGTTTTAACCCCTTCATGTCCAAGTGGGTCAAGAAGAACTATCCCGACGTGAAGAGCGACCTGTTCTCTTCGTTCATCGTGCGTATTATGGACTTTGCTGGCGAGCACGGCGAAGTTGGAATGATGACTCCGTTTGTTTGGATGTTTATTGGTAGCTACGAGAAGCTTCGAAATAGGCTTATCGATGACAAGACCCTAACCACGCTCATTCAGCTCGAGTATTCTGGCTTTGCAGGGGCAACCGTGCCTATCTGCACATTTACCTATCACAATTCGCATATCGATGGCTATAAGGGCGGATACGTTCGTCTTGCCGATTTTACTGGTCCCGCGGTTCAGGCTCCCAAGGCGCTGGAGGCCATCCAAAACCCCGACTGTGGCTGGTTCTACCGCCGCGACGCCGAAACCTTCAAGAAAATTCCCGGCACTCCCATAGCCTACTGGGCCAGCGACGCTCTTGTTGAATCGTTCGCAAAAGGAAAGAGGCTCGATGCCATTGCTACTCCGCGACAGGGCTTGGCGACGAGCGATAATGGCCGTTTTTTGAGGAAATGGTGGGAAGTGGTGCCTTCCAACACATCGCGAGATTGCGGCGGCAGGCCCGAGGCAAAGCAAAGTGGTTCCCGTTGGTTCCCGATTATTCGCGGCGGCTCCTATCGAAAGTGGTGGGGTGACTACGATGAGGTGGTTAATTGGTTTGATGACGGTCGGGAGATGAAGGAAGCAATTCTGTCCAAGTACACCTATCTCTCTACACCTGATTTTGTGATCAAGAACCAGAATGACTATTTCAAGCCCGCAGTTTCCTGGTCTAAAATTTCTTCCAGCCTCGCCTCCTTTAGGTTTGCGCCTCGAGGGATGCTTTTTGAGGTAGCTGGAGCATGTCTTTTTGCGGAGCCAAACGAGCTTCGATACATCCAGGCTTTTTGCAACTGTTCCATTGCCGAAATTGATTTGGCCTTTATGTCGCCGACTCTAAACTTTGAGGTAGGCCAAATCGGTCAGTTGCCGATTATCCAAGATGAGGATGCCGAACCGACTGTCTGTTCACTCGTCGAAGGCTCTCGCTCAATTTCCAAGGCGGACTACGATTCGTTTGAAACCTCCTGGGATTTTAAACGTAATCCTCTTGTCTAGGTGATCGTCATGGCTGAAAAGAAGAGGCGCAAGCCTGTTGATAAGACTAAAATTGAATATGTCGAACCTAAGCCAAGCTGGATAAAGGCTGTTAAGGTTGATGACCATAACGACGTTATGGATTCTATTATTCAGTTTTTTCTGGTTGAATCTCCTTGTAAAGGCGTGAGTAGCAGAGGGCTATCGCTTCTTGATTATGGATGGGCCGATAGCACTCCTCCTAAATCCGGGTATCTTCACCGAAGATTATTGGAAGCGGCCAATCTCTGCGATGGGTCGACGCTATTTACGGCCACACGAAAAGAAGAGATGAAAAATAGGTTTGTTGATGCTGGTATGCCTGGAAATTTTGCTTCAACTTGTACCTCAAATCGCGTTGCGGCGCTCATCAACAGCAATTTTGTGCTTGATTTATTTCGGATTATTAGAAATTCGTTGGCACATTGTCGCTTTCAATTGGTCGATAAGAACGGTGTAGATTTCATTGCTTTTGAAAACGGTATGCCAGGAAAAGATCTCATTGGAGCGGATTCATTTGAGGTGAGTTCTCGTCTATTTCTTAAATGCAGCACTCTCATTGATTGGATTGCTGTGGTTAAGTCCGAGGCTATATACGAGGCGGAAGAAATTGCCCGCAAGAAAGAGACCTCAGAACGGGAGTGGGAAAACAAACGCCAATTGGTTTTGTCTCGAATATCGAAGGGGACTTACTCAAATAAAGATGATCTCGGGAAGGACTGTGAGCTATCTAAGCGTAATTTAGATAAATTACTTGGTGAGCTGAAGGCCCAAGGGCTTATTGCTTATTCACGTTCTAATCGAAAATGGGAACTTACTGGTGACGCAAATCAGTGAGTAAGAGATGTTTCATCTTTGATTGCGAAGAACGGTGTGTCGAATGAACTTCCAACGTTTTTTATCGCAAAGAGGCTCGCTGTCTCTCGAAAGTGACCTTTTAAATGAAATTAGTCGGCGTTTTTAAATGAGAGGGCGGTCAAATATGGCCACTTTACTTCAAGAAAAATACGAGGCCCGCAAGGCCGAGGTCAATGCTCGCTTTGAGCAGCTTCGCGCTAACGAGGAGGAGCTCAACCGAATCTTTGCCAAGATCTACAACATGGAGGGCGAGGTGCCCATCGAGGTCGAGGACAAGTACGTATCGGTTGCGCGCATCTTCGATACCGCCGACGAGATTCCCGAGAGCTACAAGGGCAACAAGTACGTGCGCACCAAGCGCGATGAGATCACCTCGCTCATTAGCTATGCCGTGGGCTGTATGTTTGGCCGCTATTCGTTGGACGTGGACGGTCTGGTTTTGGCCGATCAGGGCGCCGCGGTCAACGATTATTTGGCCAAGATGCCCGATCCCGATCACGTGACCTTTATGCCCGATAGCGACAACGTGCTGCCGATTACCGACGACGAGTACTTTGACGACGACATCGTGCGCTACTTTATCGACTTTGTGCGCACTGTGTATGGCGAGGAGGCGCTCGAGCAGAACCTAGCCTTTATTGCCGAGGCACTCGGCGGCAAGGGCACCTCGCGCGAGGTCATCCGCACCTACTTTTTGAAGGACTTCTTTAAGGACCACTGCCAGACCTACAAGAAGCGCCCCATCTACTGGATGTTCGACAGTGGCAAGAAGAACGGCTTCAAGTGCCTGGTCTACATGCATCGCTACCAGCCCGACCTGCTGGCTCGCATCCGCACCGACTATGTGCATGAGCAGCAGGAGCGCTACCGTGCCCAGATCGGCTATGCCAATGATGCCCTTGTCAATGCCGAGCGCGGCGAGCGCGTGCGCCTGGATAAGCGCGTCAAAAAGCTCAACGACCAGCTCAAAGAGTCTATTGCCTACGAAGAGAAACTGCACCACTTGGCAGACCAGATGATCAAGATCGACCTGGATGACGGCGTCAAGGTCAACTACGCCAAGTTCCAGGATGTGCTGGCAAAGATCAAGTAACTGCAGATGCGGTAAGGATATTCATGCCCAAGATCGATGTAGAAGAACAGCTCAAGCTGCGTTTTTTGCAGCCGTTGCCCGCATGTATGCTGCGCCGTGTGGTGATTTGGCACGATGCGGACGGCGAGTTTGCTCCTGAGTTTGAGCGATTGGCCGCCGAGGGTTTCGACGGCGCGGGGGCCGATGCCGGCGTTATGCCTGCTCACGGTGACTTTGAGCGTCCGGTGCGGTTTGTCGAGGCCTGCGAGGGCCGCATGTTTGCCGTCAAGAAGCTCATCAACCGCGATGACCCTGCGAGCGATATCTTGCTGTATCGCCGTTGCCCGCCCGGCAGGCTTGAGGGCGATTGGCTTGCCGATGTTGAGCTGTATGCCGATCGGTTCCAGGCTGACTATCTTTCGCTTTTGGCCGATCAGCTGGGTATTGAGAATATCGACGCCGTGCGCGAGAGTCTGCGCGAGCACAAGGCGTTCTTTGACGCCAAGACCCGCTGCGCTAAGTTTGCCGCGTGTGTTCCGCATGCCTCGGGCGCATCCGATATCGAACTCGGCATCCTTACGGTGATTTTTGGCGGTAAAGAGCCTGGCGACGCGCGGCCCGCGTTTGTGCTGCGCGGTTGCATGACCACGCTGCTGCACGAGGGCCCCGATGCACTGGCCGAGTTGGCGGACAAGTACTGCGTGCGCGATGTCCTTTCTGCCTTCATTGTGCGTTGCTATGGGTTTGAGGGGCCGCTGTATGAGCGTGATTCGCTGCTTGCACTGGCATCCCATGTGCTCCTTACGGCGGCATCCACAGCGCTTCCCGAGGGAGCGCTCAAGGGACTCGAGCGTTTTGTGGCTCCTGCCTATGGTCCCTATTGTCTTGAGGCGGTGCGCACGTGGGACCAGGCTGCCGATGCCCAGGTGTCGAGCGAGGATTTATTTGAGATCTGCCGTTTGGTGGAGGACGCCCGCGGGCTCTTTGCGCGGTTTGAGGCCCTGCCGATCGATGTGATAGCCTCGCTTGATGTGTTCCCGTGCGTCAATGAGGCCGTGCTCTCGCAACTGTTCTGCTCGTTTGCTCAGGGCGCGGACCGTGTTGAGGACGCGCGCACCTTTGCGGCGCGTCGCTGCGACCTGAGCTGGTACCGCCGTGTCGAGAGCTACTTTGACCTGCTTGTCGCCGTGGCCGATGTGTGTGCGTTTAGGCAGGCGCACGCGGGCGGGTTCCATCTGGCGCAGCCCCAGCGGGTGTGGGATGCCTACACGTCCGATTGGTATGCCATGGACGCTGCCTATCGCCATATGTGCACCGCGTATTTGCGGGCACGCTCCGTCGAGTGCGATGTGCTCGAGGAGCCTGCCCGAGCCGTAGTGGACTGGGCGGAGAATCTCTACAGTAACTGGTTCTTGGCCGATGCCAATGCCTGCTGGACATCCGCTGCGCAAGGGGAGTGGGCCGATTGCGGCTACATCGAGGGGCCCGAACGGCAGGATGAGTTCTACTGGCATGTACTGCCCGCCTTTGTGGGCTCTGCCAAAACGACGGTCGTTATCGTGAGCGACGCGCTGCGCTATGAGGTGGCCTGCGACGTCGCGGCGCTGCTCGAGCGCGAGCGCGGCGGTAACGTCAAGGTCTCTAGCATGCAGGCGGTCTTTCCCTCCATTACCGAGGTGGGTATGCCTGCGCTGCTGCCGCACCAAGCGCTTAAGCTTGCAGCGGATGGCTCGTTTGTGCTGGCTGACGGCATGCCCACTGCGACGACTCCGCAGCGCGAGGCTGTGCTTACCCACGTTGAGTCCACGGCTCGCGCCTTGCGCTCGAGCGCATACCTCAACATGGCGGGAACCGAGCGCAAGGCGCTGCTCAAAGACTCCAAGCTCGTTTATCTCTACCACAACAAGATCGATGCCACGGGCGAGAAGGCCGCTACGCAGGATGACGTCTTCGATGCCTGCGCGGACACCGTGGAGGAACTTGCCGCGTTGGCGCGCCGCGTGTGCACCGACGCCCCGGGCGCGCGTGTTGTTATAACGGCGGACCACGGCTTTATCTACACGCGTCGGGAGCTCAGCGAGTGCCAGATGCTCGGCAAGCCAGACCTTCCCTTCCTTGACGCTCCCGTCATGCACGGCAAGCGTCATCTGGTTGTGCCCAACGAGGCCGTGACCAAGCTTTCTGACGAGGTGCGCGGGGTGTTTGTTAATGTTGACATTGGACGTTTGGGTGCCGGCTTTGAGGGGTTTGCCCCGCGCGAGAACGTGCACTTCAAACGTCCCGGCGGTACTAACAACTACGTCCACGGCGGCATGAGCTTGCAGGAGCTTTGCGTGCCCGTTATCGGATTTTGGCGTGCGCGCTCGGGTTCCAAGGACTTTGTCGATACGCGCGCGGCGACGCTGCGCGTACTGAGCGAGGGGCGTCGAGTGACCAACTCGCTCTTTTCGGTCAACCTGATCCAGGAAGAGCCTGCCCAAGGCAAGGTCTTGCCGTGCGAGTACGAGCTGGTGTTTACCGACGCAAGCGGCAACGAGGTGAGCGATACGGTCAAGGCGCATGCCAACAAGACATCTGTTAACTCGCAGGAGCGCGTAGTGCATGCCAAGTTTGCGCTGCGTGCGGCGGATGGATTCTCGGCCAAAGGTCCGTACTATCTGGTCTGCCGCGAGCGCGAGACGGGCAAGATCGTTTGGCGCGAGACGTATACCATCGCCGTTTCGTTTGCCCCTGTTGCTGACTTTGGTTTTTAGGAGTGTGCCCTATGTTTGATAGCCATGACGACGATCTGTGGGAAGTTCCCTCGATTGATGTGAATGCGCCGGCGGAGGCTGCGGCGCCTGCGGTGGAGGCTGCGCCTGCCCCGGAGCCGTTGGCTGCCGCTGCGCCCGTTGAGGCCGTGACGCCCGCCGAGGACGAATCCTCGGCCGATGACTATGCCCAGGCCGTGGCCGAGGCTCCCGAGGACGACGGCTACGACATGGATGGACTGGACGGCAAACTGCTCGAGCACTTTGGTGGCAAGATCGTGCGCAAGGACCTCACGGCCCTTATGAAGCGTGGCGCCAACGTGCCCACCTTTGTGCTGGAGTACCTGCTGGGTATGTACTGCTCAACCGACGACGAGGACGCCGTGGCAGAGGGCCTGGAGCGCATCCGCAAGATTCTCACCGATAACTACGTGCGACCCGACGAGTCCGAGCGCATTAAGTCCAAGATCCGCGAGCTGGGTCGCTTTACCATCATCGACAAGGTGACGGCCAAGCTCGACGAGTACAAAGACATCTATGTGGCGTCGTTTGCCAACCTGACCATTGAGCCGTTTGTGATGCCAGCCGAGTACGTGCGCGACTACTCCAAGATTCTGCAGGGCGGCATTTGGTGCATTATGAGCATCGAGTATCGTCATCCCATGGAAGAGGAAGACGAGTTTGGCATGGAGGTCTTTGGCGACGATGCGCCGCGCCGCTCCAAGGCCAAGCGCAAAAAGCGCGGACCCGAGGACTCTCCGTTTAGCGTAGCTTCGCTCACGCCCATCCAGATGCCCAACTTGGACCTGGATGCCATGATCGACGAGCGCCAGTATTTCTCGCGCGACGAGTGGCTCAACATGCTGCTGCGCTCTGCCGGCTATGAGCCCAGCGAGCTTTCGGAGAAGGAGCGCCTGCACTTTATCGAGCGCATGGTGCCGCTGATCGAGCGCAACTACAATCTGTGCGAGCTTGGTCCCCGTGGCACCGGCAAGAGCCATATCTACAAAGAGGTCTCGCCCTACGCCATCTTGCTTTCGGGCGGGCAGACCACCACGGCCAACCTGTTCGGCCGTATGAACTCCATGCGGACCGACCGCGTGGGTCTGGTGGGCCACTGGGACTGCGTGACGTTCGATGAGGTCGCCGGCATGCGCTTTAAGGACACCAACGCCGTGCAGATCATGAAGGACTACATGGCGAGTGGCAGTTACGCACGCGGCCGCGACCAGATCAACGCCGATGCCCCCATGGTCTTCGAGGGCAACATCAACGACACCGTGCAAAACGTCCTTAAGACCACGCACCTGTTTGATCCGTTCCCGCCGGAGTTTAACAACGATTCGGCTTTCTTCGACCGCATCCACTATTACCTGCCGGGCTGGGAGATTCCCAAGATGCGCTCGAGCCTGCTGACCGGGCATTATGGCCTGATCACCGACTGCCTGTCGGAGTTTTGCAAGGAGATGCGCCGCAAGGACTTTACGCACCATATCGACCGGTATTTCCGCTTTAACAGCGACTTTAACAAGCGCGACGAGATCGCCGTGCGCAAGACCTTTAGCTGCCTGGCCAAGCTGCTGTTCCCCGATGAGGCCATGGACAAGGGCGACGTGCGCTGGCTGCTGGACTACGCCATCGAAGGCCGTCGCCGCGTAAAGGAGCAACTCAAGATTATGGCGGGCGTCGAGTTTATCGACGTCAACCTGGGCTATATGGATGCCGACAACCCGCAGGACGTGCACGTGGTGCGCGTGCCCGAGCAGAGCGAGGACACGCTGATTCCCGACGGGCCGCTGCTGTCCGGTCACGTGTTTGGCGTGGGCAGGTCGCAGGGCGGCGAGGTTGCCGTGTACAAGCTGGAGAACAAAGCCGTCGCCGGCGAGTGCAAGTTTAAGCACGAGGGCGTGGCCTTTAACAAGCCGGTGCGCGATACGCTGGAGGCGGCGTTCGACAACTTTGTGAACCTGGCGAACCGCGTGGCGCCGGGCATGCACATTGGCTCCAAGGATTACCTGCTGTTCTACAACGACCTGCAGAGCAAGGGCCTGTCCGAAGAAGTTTCGCTCGCCGAGTTTGTGGGCCTGTGCTCCGCGGCGTGCAACCGCCCGGTGATGCCCGCGCTGGCGATTCCGGGAATCTTGCGCATGTCGGGCACTATGGACGAGATCCGCGGGCTCGAGGACATTATGCGCGTGGCCAAAAACGCCGGTGCCAAGCGTGTGATTTTGCCGCTGAGTGCCATCGCGGGCCTGCAGAGTGTTTCGTCCGAGATTATCTCGGGCTTGAGCCCGGTGTTCTACATGGATGGCGATCCCGTCGACGCCGCGAAGAAGGCGCTGGATCTGTAGGAGTGCGGGCGCGCGGGCTTGCGTACGCGTGGGCCCGCGAGCGTGTTGGCGTGTTCGGGTAAGGAGGCCTTGCCATGGCGGACGAGCGTTGCGTTGGCGAGTTGCTCGACGAGCTGTTTAGCTTTGAGTCGGTAGCCAAGCGTCAGACGGCGCTTGAGCAGTACGATCGCGGGGAGTTGGTGCGCAAGGCGCGCTCCCGCGAGCTGCTGGGCGTGCTTAGGGGTGTCGAGGCTGCCGAGCACGCTGCGCGTGAGTCTGCCGTGCGGGCTGTTGACGGGTACGTGCGCCGCGTTGAGAGCGCTGCGCTTGCACGCGCTCGCAAGCAGGCGGGTGTTGTGGGCCCGCTGCAGATGGAGCGCCGCTATGCTGCCTTTTTGCGCATGGAGGACAAGGCCGAGCTGCTGGCTCGTTTGGAGCAGACGCTTGCGTTTATCGAGGTAAAGTTGCGGGCCAATACGACGGCCAGGGTTCGTGCGGCGTACGATGCCGCGGGGACTTTGGTGTTGCAGGGCGTGGCGCGTTTGAGTGACGTGCACGTTGTGGATGCCGTGCCCTTGGATGCCGACCTGCTGTGTACGCAGCTGGAGCAGATGCGCTGTGCCGCCGACGCGACGGACCTTGCGGGTATGATCACGGCGACGTTTGAGTCCGAGCTGAGTGCGACGGGACCGCAGAGTGCTGACGGGTTTACGGGCGATATGGCTGGCGATGTAGCTGGTGACGTGGCGTTGGAGCGTGAACTTACGAACGTGTGCGGCGCTGCGCAGCGAGCGCGCTTGGCGGCGCAGGCGTATCGGGCCGAGCGCGCCGCCCGCGTTGCGGGGAGCACGGTGGAGCCGGTATCGTTGCCCGAGTCTGCGTGCGTTGCGTGCAAGGCGACATGCGATGCCGGGGAGCTTTCCGAGTTGCTCGCTCAGGTTAAGAAGTCGTTTGAGACCTACCGTCGCGTTGTTGCCGACGGCGGGTTGTTCTGTGCGTTTGGCTCTGGCTCGCCGCACGGCATTTGTTGTGGCACGAGCTATTTGGACTACGATTCTCGGCTTGATGAGGACGTGCTGGTGGGCGAGTACGATGGTGCAACCAGGCATACTGTTCGGCGTGAGGTTGCGATTCCCGAGCTGGTGGATGAGACTTCTACCGAGGGCGGCGATTCGCTCAAGGTTGCCGTGGCGCGCATGCAGGAGTTTAACGGACGCCGTTACGATGGCGTGCAGGATGAGGATCCCGCGCGTCATGTGAATGCGTTTTGGTATGGACTCAAAAAGCTCAGCCAGTATTGCGAGGCCGCCGTGCGTGTGGACGAGCGTGCTTGGGATTGCTTTATCGATAAGGTGCAGTTCGCCTACGATGAGCCCGTGGGGCGCCTGGCCACGCAGATGGACGACAAGCAGGTTGCGGCTTTTGTTGCTGCCGTGGAAGTGCTCGGTGCTAGTGAGTAGGGGCTTGGCTCGATAGGAGGTTGCACCATGAAGATCGAAGTCGATGTTGACCAGCTGCGCGAGGGCCTGCTCGACCGCGCGGGGAGTGCGGCAGGCGTTGGCTTTCCCGCTGCCATGCTCGACGTGATGGATATCGAGGACGAGTCGCCCCAAGAGCTCCTAGCCCGAGCCGAACGCGAGGGTCTCGACCTCCGCGACTTTGCCGTCGATGATGACGCTGAATGATGGCCATCTTTGTTATTGACGAACATATGTTTGTATTTTATACTCATGCTTGAACATACGTCCAACTTCATGGTATAAATTAGGTGGTCATCTCTTAAGAGAGGGCTTCCAAGTGCCGGGGACGTTTTCCCCGGCTTTTTTATTAAGGATTGCCCATGCGAGAGCTGAGTATCTTTATTGATGAATCTGGAAGCGATGATCTTCGTGAAAGATACTATCTTGTGGCCTTTGTTTTTCATGAACAAGATACTCCCATCGCTGAGGGAATAGAGAAATATGAAAGGGCGGTAGCCGAAAGCGGATTGCCGCTTCTTCCGTTCCATGCTTCTCCTCTCATGAATGGAAAAGATCAGTTCAAGGACTTGGGCATCAGTGAGAGAAAAAGGCTGTTCTCACTATTTCGAGTTATGTTTCGACATTTGCCCATCTCGTACAGGGTGTTTGTATTCAAGACGCATCGGTACCGAACTCTTAAACAGATTGCTGATGCGATGCGGCGTGAGATCATCGATTTCATATTCGACAATTTGAGTTGGTTTCAGCAGTTTGATGCTGTTAAGATTTACTACGACGGAGGACAGGGTTCGGTTTCGAGTGCGCTTCACAAGGCAATCGATTACGCTTTGGCTAAAAATGCAGTTATCTATAAGCCGACAACTTCATCGGATTACTATTTGGCTCAGGCCGCGGACTATGTCTGTACCATTGAGTTCACGAGTCTGAAATATCAGGCAAATAAGCAGACTAATACTGACCAGAAGTTTTTTGGTGGTAGTACTGCGTTTAAAAAAGGCTTACTAAAAGAAGTTAGAAAGAAGGCCGTCCCAAATTAGCTACCCCCCGCCCGCTACGACGCCAGCGTGGCGATGACGGCTTCGTCGCCGGCGTATATGAGGGTGTTGCCGTCGGGGATGATCGTTTGGCCGTCGCGCTTGAGCATCACGACGATAAAGGGGTGCTTGCCCTGCGGCACGTCGCGCAGGCGCTGTCCAGCTAAGCGGCCGTGGGGCGTCACGGTGACCTCGCGCAGCGTAACCTCGGCACGCTCCTCAAACGTTGGAGCGGCCATAACCAGCAGATCACCTTCCTCAATCACGGTATCGCCGTTGGGCAGCACCGGGTGCGCACCGTCGCGCAGCACCAGGACCACCAGCATGTCCGTGACGCTGCCAATATCGGCAAGCGAGCGCCCGGCAAACGGATGGCCCGCGCCCACCTTGAGCTTGACGAATGACATACCGTCCTCGTCGCGGTAGTCGTTAAACGTGCGGCGCACGTCGCCTTCTGCATCGATCATATCGAGTTTCTTCGCCACCGCCGGCAGCAGCGAGCCCTGCACCACAATGCTCGACACAGCAATCACAAACACCAGGTCAAACAGGTCGTGACCGCCGGGGACACCGGCCACCACGGCAAAGAGGCTAAACACGACCGAAGCCGCGCCGCGCAGGCCCGCCCAGCTTACGAGCGCGACCTGGCGGGGGTTCGTCTTAAAGGGCGCTAGCAGCAGGCCGACGGCGATGGGGCGGCTCGCAAAGAGCATAAACGCCATGAGCGCCAGGCCCGGCAACAGCATTTGCGGCAGGCGGGCGGGCGTCACGAGCAGGCCGAGCAAAAAGAAGATGGTCATCTCGGCCATTTCGGTGAGGGTATCGAAGAAGTGCGCCATCTCGACCTTGCCGGTGATGTCGCTCGCACCCAGCACAATGCCTGCCAGGTATACGGCCAAAAAGCCGTTGCCACCCAGATAGCTCGGCAGCGCGTAGGCCACGATTGCCACAGCAAACAAAAAGATGGTGTGCGCGCCCTCCGCCGTTGCGTGTGCGTGTTCAATCAGACGGCTGGATGTCCAGCCGATGGCAAGGCCCAGCCCCATGCCCAGGATGATCTGCTTGGCCAGCAGCACGAGAATGTCGATATTGCCGCCGGCCGCGAGGGTGGCGAGCACGGCGGTGAGCATATAGGCGACGGGATCGTTGGAGCCCGATTCGACCTCGAGCAGCGAGTCGGTGCCGTCCCTCAGAGACAGGTTGTGCTCGCGCAGCACGCTAAAGACGCTTGCCGCATCGGTCGACGCCACGACCGAGCCCAGCAGCAAGCCGCCGATCCAGTCGAAGCCCAGCACGAAGTGCGCAAAGGCGCCCGTGATGCCGGCGGTGGCGACAACGCCGAGTGTGCTCAGCAGCACCGCCGGCGCCGTGACGGGCTTGGCGCGGTCGATATTGGTGTTAAAGCCGCCGTAGAACATGATGAACAGCAGCGCCGTGCTGCAGACGGTTTCGGTGAGCGCGTAGTCGCTAAAGTCGATGCGCGCCGGGCCGTTGACGCCCAGCAGCATGCCGAGCACGATAAAGATGAGCAGGGTGGGGAAGGGGAGCTTTTTGCCGACGGGTTTGATGGTCAGGCACAAAATGATGACGAGGCCGATAAAGAGAAGTATCTGGTTCATGGATAGTGTCCGCTCCTGGATGGTTGGCGTGGCACGGTCAGTTGTCTGCGGTTATTTGTACCCAAAGGTGGTGGGTTTATGGGCCTGGATTGCGGGCGTGCGCATTTTCGACATGAGGCTGCGACGCGAGCGTCGCTGGTCGGGGCGTTGGGCTAGGCGGTGTGGCGTGAGCGGTGCGGGTTGGCAGGCGTGCACTGGCGACCGTTGACGGCATGCAACCCTTCCCAGCTTTATTGCAACGGAGTACAATGGGTAACGTTTAAGTTCAACTTGAAGTTTTACTTGCGGCGCCGGGCTTCGGCCGCAATGTAAAGAGAGGCGTACCATGGCGATCTATGTGACATCTGATGCTCACGGGCACGTGCGTGCGCTTGACGAGGCCCTGTCCAAGATTTCGCTGGCGTCCGACGACACGCTGTACGTGCTGGGTGACATGATCGATCGCGGGCCCGATCCGGTCGGCGTTATTAAGCTCGTGCGCTCGCTGCCCAACGCCCGCGTGCTCAAGGGCAATCACGAGCAGATCATGCTCGATGCCATCATTGGCCAGGATCCGCTCGATGCCGAGACATGGGATATCAACGGCGGTTGGACTACCCGTCAGCAGCTCAACGATATGGAATTTGAGGCGTACGAGGAGCTCGTGCGTTGGATGGCGACGCTGCCGCTCTACGCGGTGGCCGAGACTGACGAGCGTCCGTACCTGTTGGTACATGCCGGCATCCAAACCGAGGTGGCGCGGGCGTTTTTGCTTGAACACGGGGTTGATTGTGCCGATGGTGCGGGAGCGGTGGATGCCGATCGCGAGCTACTGCAGCAGATGCTTGCCGTGCAGTCGTCCGATGACTTGCTGTGGATTCGTCACGGCTATTGGGATGCGCCGACGGGGCTTCTTTCTGCCGAGGGCAAGGGTCCGGTCGTGGTGAGCGGCCACACGCCAACGGTGTCGCTCGGGCGTTATTGCGAGGTAGGCGGCCTGGCGGGGCTCGATGAGGAGTCGGGCCGCGGGCAGATCGTGCGCCTGGGCGGCGAGGATGCCGCCGGTGTGCCCGATCGCATCGACATCGACTGCGCCGCCGCCACTGGTTCCGAGTTCGGCCGCGTCGGCATCCTGCGCCTGGATGATGGGGCGGAGTTCTACGCAACTATCCAGACTGGAGGATCACCATGTTCCGGCGCTCTGCCGACCGGCGGTCACGTTGACGCTGCGCAGCCCCGAAGCACCCCATCTTGTCGCGCAAACCGGCGCTCGCGTACATAAGTACGCGTAGCTCCTCTTTCACGCCAACCTGGGGCACTTCGAGACTGCTCGCTGTCGGTGCCAAAACATCGACGTTTCTTTTCTTCAAATTGATTCGAATTAGGCTCCGTACGGGTTCCGATCGCGTTCGATGCGCTGGCGGATGTGGGCGTACTCGATAATCAGTAGCACCAGGAGTAGGGCCATGATGGCTAGGTAGCTCACCACAGCGCCCATCAGACCCAGCAGCTTAATCAGGATCACCGGGAGCACCACGCTTACGGCAAAGCAGATCAGGTAGATCTTGGTGACGTCTCCAGCGTGGCGCAGTACCGTGATGATGGCGTAGATAAAGTCTATTGCCGCGGTGACGCCGCCGGCGACAACCATTAGCAGCGCCAGCGTACGGTAGCGCTCAAAGTTAAGGCCGTACATAAAGCTCATGATGGGGATGCCGGGACCTGCCATAAATGCGGCGCACGCTCCGGTAATGATCACGATCAGCGCCATAACGGCAACAATAATCAGGTCAAATCGGCGACGCTTGCGCGGATTCGCCCAAATGCTCGACAGACGCAGGAGTTGCGGTTTATAGATAAATCCGATGCTCAGCAAAATGGCCTGCGCCGGAAAGAACAGTGCATTAAAGTACAGCTGATACTTGTAGGCCAGCGTGCCCTCCATCACGAACTTGGGCATGCTCTCGATGAGGTTGAACAGGAACAGCGCACCAAAGAGCGGGGCGCACTGGACAAACAGGTGGCCGACCTCGCGCAGGCTCACGCGGCGCGATTTTTCGGTCTCGAGCAGGGCGAGCGGCGCGGTGAACAGCACGAGCGAAGCGATGGCGGTGACACCCATGGCCATGGCCGCGATGGGCATGCTGCGCGTAAGGAACAGCGCCACGCTAAAGACCACGATGACGCCGACGGAGCGTAGCGTTTGGCTCATGCCGGCCAGGTAGAGTTTATCGGCCTGCTGCAGTCGGCCCTCGTACACGTCCGCCACGCCGTCGATCACCTTATACAGGTAGACGCCCAGGCCGATCGTGGCCATCTGCGCATCGTAGCCGCGGGCGCTGCTGTATACCAGGCCGCATGCCAGCGCGAGCGCTCCGCAGAGCCAGCGGTTGAGCTGGTAGGAGGCGAAGGAGGTTTTTTCGTCGATGTCCGAGACCTGGAAATTGCGCACGCCGTAGTTGCACGCGATCATGATGAGCGTGCCGGTGACAAAGGCGATGGAGAATTTGCCAGCCTCCTCGGCGCCCGCGAGCTGTGTGGACACGATGGTGAGCAACGGAAACGCCATGC
>OIEV01000566.1_pt1 | contig 25135 bp, 16 predicted proteins | sample 1581881 | NCBI WGS metagenome assembly OIEV01 (sample SAMN03279760, study PRJEB24777) | human gut metagenome | isolation source: fecal sample PR121 from 1 month old male Malay infant, vaginally delivered... | place: Singapore | collected 2005-09-16 | reverse complement strand
CAAACATCGGTGAGAGTTGCCAACCGGTGAGGGGGAAGAACACGCCCGCGGCGAGCGGAATACCGATGCCGTTGTAGAACAGCGCCCAGAATAGGTCCTGCTTGATGTTGCGAATCGTGGCGCGCGAAAGCTCGATGGCGCGCGCAACATCCATGAGGTCGCTGCGCATGAGTACCACGTCGGCGCCCTCCTTGGCGATGTCGGCGCCGGTGCCGATCGCAAGGCCCACGTCGGCGCGCGCCAGGGCGGGGGAGTCGTTGATGCCGTCGCCCACCATGGCGACCTTGCCGCCCGCATCCTGCAGTTCGCGCACGTGGCGTTCCTTGTCGGCGGGGAGGACGTCGGCGATGACCTGTTCGCTGGTGAGTCCCACGCGGCGGGCGATAGCCTCGGCCGTCACGCGGTTGTCGCCGGTGAGCATGCGCACGTCGACGCCGAGCTTGCGGAGCGCGGCGATGGCCCCGGCGCTCGTCTCTTTGACCTCGTCAGCCACGGCGATGGTGCCGACAAACTCGCCGTTCTTGGCAAAGAACAGCGGTGTTTTGCCCTCGGCGGCAAATTGCTCGGTAAGACCCGCGGGCACGGTAACGCCCAACTCGTTCATCAGGCGTACGTTGCCGGCGGCGATGACATTCTGCCCCTCGCGCGCCGTTACGCCACGACCGGGCACGGCGGCAAAGTCCTCGACCATGCGCGCGACAATTCCGCGTGCCTCGCACTCGGCCATGATCGCCTCGGCCAGCGGGTGCTCGCTCGAGCGCTCCAGCGCGGCAGCGAGCTTCAGTAACGCCTTTTCACTCATAGCGGGCGAGCCGTCGGCGCGCGCGACAACCACAATGTCGGTCACGGCCGGCTTGCCGCGGGTGACCGTGCCCGTCTTATCGAGCACCACGGTGCCCACGCTGCGCAGGTTCTCCAGCGCCTCAGCGCTCTTAAACAGAATGCCCATCTCGGCGCCCTTGCCGGTGCCCACCATAATGGCGACGGGCGTGGCCAGGCCGAGCGCGCACGGACAACTGATCACCAGCACGGCGACAGCGGAAGTGAGCGCCTCGTTGATGCTTCCGGTCAGCACCATCCATGCCACAAAAGTTACGGCAGAGATTACAAACACCACGGGCACGAACACGCCGGCGACCTTGTCGGCCATGCGGGCGATGGGCGCTTTGGTGGCGTTGGCGTCCTCGACGAGCTGGATAATCTTGGCGAGCGATGTCTCGGCACCCACCCGCGTGGCGCGGAAGGTAAACGAACCGGTGCGGTTGACGGTGGCGGCGTTGACGGTGTCGCCGGCGGTCTTTTCCACGGGTATGGACTCGCCGGTCAACGCACTTTCGTCCACGGCCGAGCTGCCCTCGAGCACCACGCCATCGACGGGGATGGACTCTCCGGGGCGCACGCGCAGGACCTGGCCGGGAAGGATACTGTCGACGTCGACGGTGGTTTCGGTGCCGTCGTCGGCAACGACGGTCGCAGTCTTGGGTGCCAAGTCGATGAGCACCTCGATAGCGCCGCCGGTTTTGGATTTGCTGCGTGTCTCGAGGTATTTGCCCACGGTGACCAGCGACAGGATCGTGCCCGCACTCTCAAAATACAGGTTGTCCATGCCCGTCATCATGGCCTTGTGGACCTGACCGGCGGCCAGCTGGTCGGCCATGATAAACATGGCGTAGAGCGACCAGGCAATGGACGCGGTGGCGCCGACGGCGATGAGGGCGTCCATGGTGGGTGCGCCGTGCGCGAGCGATTTAAACCCGTTGATAAAGTACGCGTCGTTGACATAAACGATGGGGATGAGCAGGACGAGCTCGGTGAGGGCGAGCGTCATGCTGTGGGTATGGTCGGTGAAAATGCCGGGCAGCGGCCAGCCGAGCATGTGCCCCATGCCTATGTAGAACAGTGGGATGAGGAATGCGATCGAGACGATGAGGCGGGTGCGCATGGCAGAGGCGGCGGCCTCCAACTTTTTGGTCGGCGACTCCATATGGGCGGCGCCGGACCTGGCTTGCGCGCTGCCACTTGAGCCGGCGGCATCGGTGCCCGTGCTGACGGGCGAGGCCGAATAGCCCGCGCGATCGACGGCGGTGCAGATGTCATCGGGGCTGACCTGCGCGGGGTCGTAGTCCACCAGCATGGAACCGGCGAGTAGATTGACCGCGACGCTTTGGACGCCGTCGAGTTTGCTCACGGCGCGGTCAACATGCGCCTGGCAGGCGGCGCACGTCATGCCGCCCACGTCGAACTTATCTTGAGCCATGGCTTCTCCTTTCTGTAGTTCGGTGTTGGAATTGTTAACCTACCGATACTATACACCCATACCCCCTGGGGGTGTCCAGTGCAGAAAGAAATGTATGACATTTCGCTACAGATGAGGGTAGTTGGCTGGTCGATGGACCGTCCCAACCAATCATCTCAATCTGTAGCATCTAGCAGGGAAAATGACCTCTAACTGTAATAGATTGGGATGTTGTTTTGCGCGGCTGAAGTTTGTCTCGATCTGTAACAGTTAGACCAGTCTTTGCCGAGTGTCTGTTACATATCGAGACAATCGGCCCAGACTCGCCCGTCCGCTTCGTCATCTGTGGTTTACGTGGGGGCATGCGAAGCACGGGTATACTAACCGGCGGCGAATCTGCTCCATCGCTTAGAGCTGCTGCGTCTGGACGGCGCGTGATAGGGCTGCCAAAGCGATCGCCAGCGTGCTGAGCAACGTCCTCTCTGTGCGCACTTGTTTTTGTATGTATTAGCGCACTACCAAGCACGCCTGCGCGGCCGCATGCCGCGCCCATTGCGCGTGCAGATAAGGAACAACAACATATGCGTAATTCTGTATCCGACGTCACCGACGCCGAGATCCTGGACGAGACCCGCGAGGCCATGACCCAGGCTGCCTTCGATGCCGCCGATGAGGCCAGTGCCGCCCAGGCCGTCGAGTCCGCTACCGAGAGCCTGCCCGCCTTTGACGAACTGGGCCTTTCCGACGAGATACTCCGTGCCATCGAGAACCTGGGCTACACGGCGCCGACGCCCGTGCAGGCCGGTTCGATCCCCGTGGTGCTCGAGGGCCGCGACCTGCTTGCCGCCGCACAGACCGGCACCGGCAAGACGGCCGCCTTTTTGCTGCCGACCATGAACAATCTGGAGCACATCGCTCCTCCCAAACCCGTGCGCGAGCGCGGCGGCCGCAACCGTCGTCGCGGTGCTAAAAAGCCCGAGGGCAACGGCCGTGGCCCTGTGATGCTCGTCATCACCCCCACGCGCGAGCTTGCTCAGCAAATCGACGAGGTCGCGAGTAAGATCGCCGACGTCACCGGCCATGTCGCCGTGACCGTCGTGGGCGGCGTGAGCTACAAGCCGCAGACCGCGGCGCTCAAGTACGGCTGCGACATCTTGGTCGCCACGCCGGGCCGTCTGGTCGATCTGATCGAGCAGGGTGCTTGCCACCTGGACGAGGTCAAGGTCCTGGTGCTGGACGAGGCCGACCGCATGCTCGACATGGGCTTTTTGCCCGCCGTCCGCCGCATTGTGCGCGAGACGCCGGCCGAGCGCCAGACGCTGCTGTTCTCGGCCACGCTCGACGAGGAGGCCGTGGGCGAGATCACCGACCTGGTGAGCGACCCGGCCCGCGTGGAGATCGCGCCCGCCACGTCGACCGCCGACACCGTCGACCAGTTTGTGTTCCCGGTGTCCATCGAGGCCAAGAACAACCTGCTGCCCGAGTTCCTCAAAAAGGAGGGCCCGGAGCGCACTATCGTCTTTATGCGCACCAAGCACCGCGCCGACAGCTGCTGCCGTCGTCTGGAGCGCAAGGGCATCAAGGCCGCCGCGATCCACGGTAACCGCAGCCAGGCTCAGCGCGAGCGCGCGCTTTCGGCCTTCCGCGACGGTACCGTCGACGTGCTGGTGGCAACCGACGTGCTTGCCCGCGGCATCGACATTAGCGACGTGCGCTACGTCGTGAACTTTGACGTGCCGGCCGAGCCGACCGACTACATCCACCGTATTGGCCGCACGGGCCGCGCCGGTGAGCTGGGCTGGGCCATCACGTTTGTGACCGAGCAGGACGTGGATGAGTTCTACGAGATCGAGAAACTTATGGACAAGACCGCCGACATCTACGAGGCCGGCGACCTGCACGTGGGCCCCAATCCGCCCACGGTTGACCCCGAGCGCGATCCTGCGGCCTTTAAGGTGAAGAAGAAGACCAAGCGCGGCAAGTCCAAGAGCAAGAAGAAGCTTGAGCAGGCACGTCGCGACGGCAAGCGCAATGGCGACGATTACGGTGATGTTGCCGGTCGTTCCAACCGTGGTCGCGACGAGCGTCGCGGCGACGGCGAGCGTCCGAGCCGTCCCAAGCGTGGCGGCAAGACCCGCGTGCGCGAGGGCGTTCAGGCTCGCGTGGACGAGGCTGTGGAGAGTGTGGCCCGCGAGGTGGCTGCCGAGGAGCGTGCCGGTGCTGTTGAGCAGGGCCCGCGCGGCAACCGTGCCGAGCGTCGTGCCAAGCAGTTCCAGGGCGAGGCGCATCGCCGTCGCCGCGAGGACGAGGACCGCGGTGGTCGTCGCCGTGTTGAGCGCGAGGACGAGGGCCGTGACTCGCGTGGCGGCAAGCGTGGCTCGGGCGATCGTCGTCGTTCCGGTCGCAATGACGAGCGCGGTGGCCGTGATGGGCGTCGCGGCGGCGAGGGTCGCGGTGAGCGTGGCGCCCGCAGCGGTGAGTCCCGTGGCGGCAAGCGCTTTGAAGAGCGCGGTGGCCGCGGTGGCGAGCGTCGCGAGGGCGCTCGCGGCAATGGTGGGCGAAGCGGCGCCGGTCGTTCGAATGAGTCGCGCGATCGTCGCGATCCGCGTGCCAGCCGCGATCGTCGCGATGACTGGCGCAACTACGACGATACCCGCGAGGAGCGTCGCGGCGGCTACCGTGGTGGCCGCGGCGGCAACCAGGCCGGCTCCCGCGGCGGCCGCGCCGGCGGTCGCGATAACCGTGGTAGCTATGGCAACAGCCGTGGCGGCAAGCGCGGCGGCAGCTCCCGTCGTCCCGGTGACGGCGGCGGCAAGCGCAAGTAACACACGCGTCGCGCTCTAAGTCGAGGCGACCAGAGGGCTCCGGGCATGTTTTTGCTCGGAGCCCTTTTTGGTGCAAGGGGGACAGGTTCATATGCACCAACGTCTTGAAGTTGCGGTGGAATACGAACTGTTTTGGCCTTTTGAGCGGCTTTTCAGTCCCTATTTCACCGCAACTCATGATTGGTGCATGGTGGCCTGACTCCTTTGTTCCAAAAATGATCCGTTTTCCTCCGTCCCCAAGGGATCATGTGATCCGAAGAGGACGGAGGAAAACGGATCAAAAGGAAAAAATAAGGCGTATCTTTCCACATTGGATATTGCTATTTGGTAACGCGTTTTATCAAATATGGCATTTATCTGCGGTAATGTTCTATTTCACCGCTGAGGACGACGTTTCATACCGCCTGCCGAACCGTGTTGCTGCCAAACAACTTTATAGGTCAGTGTGTTGCGTGTAGCAATTTCGCCCGGCCTCGCCTCCGGGCTGCCATGTGAGAGGGGATCTTATGGCTCGACTGCATGTAATGGAACGCAGCCACGCTCAGGCCGTCATGGACGACCTGCACGATGCGCTCGGACGTCGTCTGGCGGTGAGTTCGCTCGCTCCGTGTCCCGTTGAGTTTACGGCAGCGCTTGTCAACCTGTGCTCCACCCAGAGCTGCGGCAAGTGCACGCCCTGCCGCGTGGGCCTGAGCGCGCTGAGCGACCTGCTCGCCGATGTGCTCGAAGGGCACGCCGGTGAGTCCACGCTCAACCTTATTGAGCGCACGGCCCGCACCATCTACCTTTCGAGCGACTGCGCCATCGGCTACGAGGCCGGCGCCATGGCGCTCACGGCCATTCGCGGCTTCCGCGACGATTTTGAGCACCACATCCGTGAGCACTCCTGCGGCTTTGACCGCGAGGCCCGTGTCCCGTGCGTCTCAGGCTGCCCGGCGCACGTCGACATTCCCGGGTACATTTCGCTCGTTGAGGCCGGCCGCTATGCCGATGCCGTCAAGGTCATCCGCAAGAACAATCCGCTTCCGCTCGTCTGCGGCCTGGTGTGCGAGCATCCCTGCGAGATGCACTGTCGCCGTGGCATGGTCGACGACCCCATGAACATCCTTGCCCTCAAGCGGTTTGCCGTTGAGCATAGCGACCTCAACGACCACAAGCCACATGTAGTGGACAACACTGGTAAGCGCGTCGCCGTGATCGGCGGCGGCCCGGCCGGTCTTTCTTGCGCCTACTACCTGGCCGTGATGGGCCACAAGGTGACCATTTTTGAGCAGCGCCACCACCTGGGTGGCATGCTGCGCTACGGAATCCCCAGCTATCGTCTGCCGCGCGAGCGCCTGCAGGCCGAGATCGACTGGATCATGAGCGCCGGCATCGATGTGGAACTCGACCACTCCGTGAACGGCGAGGAGCTCGCCCGTCTACGCGACGAGTTCGATGCCGTCTACCTAGCCATCGGTGCCCACAGCGACAAGAAGCTCGGCCTTCCGGGCGAAGAGGCGCCCGGCGTTGAGTCGGCCGTCAAGATGCTGCGTGCCATCGGTGATGACGAGCTGCCCGACCTAAGCGGCCAGCGCGTGTGCGTCATCGGCGGCGGCAACGTTGCCATGGACGTGGCACGCTCTGCCGTGCGCTGCGGTGCCGAAAAGGTAAGCATCGTCTACCGCCGTCGCATCTGCGATATGACGGCCCAGGATGCCGAGATCGCCGGTGCCCAGGCCGAGGGCTGCGAAGTGCTGGAGCTGACAGCCCCGCTCGCCATCGAGGCGGGCGAGGACGGTCGCGTGAACGGCCTGCGCGTGCAGCCGCAGATTATCGGCGAGCCCCGCCGCGGTCGTCCGGCTCCGCGTGCCGCCGCCACGCCCGAGCACGTCATCCCCTGCGAGCGCGTGTTCGTCGCCATTGGCCAGGACATCGATTCCAAGCCGTTTGAGGAGATGGGCATTGCCTGCAAGTGGGGCTGCGTCGTCACCGATTCGGATGGCGCCGTGCCCAACTTCGATGGCCTCTTTAGCGGCGGCGACTGCCAGACCGGCCCCGCTACCGTCATCCGCGCCATCAATGCCGGCCGCGTGGCTTCGGCAAACATCGACCGCTATCTGGGCTTCGACCACAAGATCAAGCTCGACGTGGAGTTGCCGACCGTCCAGTTTAAGGGCAAGCACGAGTGCGGCCGCTGCGAGCTGGGCGAGCGCGAGGCCGGCGAGCGCATTCACGATTGGAATCTGGTCGAGCAGGGTCTCACCGAGCAGGAGGCGCGCCAGGAGGCGAGCCGCTGCCTGCGTTGCGATCACTTTGGCTTTGGCGCGTTCCGCGGAGGGAGGAACCTGGAATGGTAGAGCCCAACAAAACCACCGTCAGCGACAACACCGAAAACGGAGCGCACAATATGGTCAAGCTCACTATCGATAATTGCGAGGTCGTGGTTCCCGAGCACACCACGATCCTGGACGCAGCCAAGTCCGTCGGCATTCAGATTCCTACCCTGTGCTACCTGCGCGATCTAAACGAGATCGGCGGTTGCCGCGTGTGCGTGGTCGAGGTTGAGGGCTGCGACCAGCTGGTTGCCGCCTGCAACAACTACGTGCTCGACGGCATGGTGGTCCACACCAACAGCCCCAAGGCGCGCGAAGCCCGTCGCACCAACGTGCAGCTGCTGCTGTCCCAGCACGATTCGCAGTGCACGAGCTGCGTGCGCAGCGGCAACTGCAACTTGCAGACCATCGCCAATGACCTGGGCATTTTCTATCTGCCGTATCAAAGGCATTTGACGGGCGAGGGCTGGGATTTCGATTTTCCCATCATCCGCGAAAACGACAAGTGCATTAAATGCATGCGCTGCATTAAGGTGTGCGAGAGCGTACAGGGCCTAGGGATCTGGGACCTGACCAACCGCGCCACGCATACCGCCGTGGGTACCCGCGGGCGCGCGCCGATCGGCAAGACCGATTGCGTCGCGTGCGGCCAGTGCATTACGCATTGTCCGACGGGCGCACTGCGCGAGCGCGACGATACCGAGACCGTGTTCGATGCTCTCGCCGATCCCGACAAGATTGTGCTGGTGCAGATTGCGCCGGCCGTGCGCAGCGCTTGGGGCGAGGAGCTCGGCATTCCGCGCGAGGCGGCCACCGTCGAGCGCCTGGCGTGTGCGCTGCGTCGCGTGGGCTTTGAGTACGTGTTCGATACCGATTTCTCGGCCGACCTCACCATTATAGAGGAGGGCTCCGAGCTGCTCGAGCGCCTGGGCGCCGCCGCCAAGGGCGAGGGTGACAGCCGCGGCTTGCCCATGTTTACGAGCTGCTGCCCGGGCTGGGTACGCTTTGTGAAGGCCCGCTATCCGGAGTTTGTCGACAGCCTGTCTACGTCCAAGTCGCCGCAGCAGATGTTCGGCGCCATCGCCAAAACCTACTATGCCAAAGTGCTGGGCGTGGAGCCCGAGCGTCTGTTTGTGGTGTCCGTGATGCCGTGCACGGCCAAGAAGGCCGAGTGCGCGCTGCCGAGCATGGTGGGCGAGGACGGCACGCCCGATGTGGACGTTGCGCTGACGGTGCGCGAGATGGTGCGCATGATCCGCGCGAGCCACGTGAGCGTGGATACGCTGGTTGAGGAGCCGCTCGATACGCCGCTGGGCTTTGGCACGGGCGCGGGTGTGATCTTTGGCGCCACGGGCGGCGTGATGGAGGCCGCCGTGCGCTCGGCCTATTACCTGGTGACGGGCAAGAACCCCGACGCCGACTTCTTTACCGATGTGCGCGGCCTGGACGGCTGGAAGGAAGCCGTCGCCGATATCGATGGTACCAAGGCGCGCGTCGCCGTGGCGCACGGGCTGGGCAACGCCGCCCGTCTGCTCGACGCGATTCGCGACGGCCGCGTGAGCTATGACTTCGTTGAGGTCATGGCGTGCCCGGGCGGCTGCGTCGGTGGCGGCGGCCAGCCCATCCATGACGGCTGCGAGCTGGCGGCCGAGCGTGGCCAGGTGCTGTGGGGCTTGGATGCGAAGGCGGACATTCGCTTCTCGCACGAGAATCCCGATGTCCAGGCGTGCTATCGCGAGTTCTTGGGCGAGCCGCTCTCGCCGCTGGCCGAGGACCTGCTGCATACCGACCATCACGCCTGGTCGATGCCCAATGAGGGGGCGTGCTAGCGATGCGCGCTTTTGATGTTGAGATGTCGCGCCGGGGGTTTGCCTCGGTGCTCGCCGCGGGCGCCCTGTCGCTTGCGCTCGCGGGCTGTGGCGGCGGAGCTGCCGGTGCCGGGTCCGCCGCGGGCTCGGCTGCCGGGTCTGCGGCGGGCGGTTCTGCTGTCGAGCCGGTTGAGGTGCACGTCGCGTCGCTCAAGGGTCCGACCTCGATTGGCCTGGTGCAGTTTATGGACCAGGCTGCCGACGGTGCCACGGACAACGAGTTCGACTTTGCGATCAACACTGCCGCCGACGAGATCGTGCCCAAGGTGATTCAGGGCGATGTCGACATTGCCCTGGTGCCCGCCAACGTGGCGAGCGTGCTTTACAACAAGACCGAGGGTGCGGTGCAGGTCATCGACATCAACACGCTGGGCGTGCTGAACGTGGTGACGGGCGACGCGAGTGTGGCCTCGTTTGGCGATTTGGCGGGCCATACCGTCTATATGACGGGCAAGGGCACCACGCCGGAGTACGTCATGAACTACCTGCTGGAGCGCGCGGGCCTGACCGGCCAGGTGACGCTCGAGTTTAAGAGCGAGCCCACCGAGGTGCTGTCGGCCCTGCTTGCCGACCCGTCCGCCGTGGGCGTGCTGCCGGAGCCGTTCAAGACCGCTGCCATCGCCAAGAGCGAGGGCAAGCTGTCGGCACCGGTAAGTCTGACCGATGTGTGGGATGAGCTGGCAGGAGACACGGGCTCGCGCCTGCTGACGGGTGTGACCGTGGTGCGCCGCGCGTTTGCCGAGGAACATCCCAAGGCCGTGGCGGAATTCCTGAGCTGCCATGCGGCGAGCGTGAAGGCCGTGAACGCGGCGCCGGCGGACTGGGCTCAGGCCGTGGTCGATGCAGGCATCGTGGATAACGCCACGATTGCCGAAAAGGCGATTCCCGGGTGCATGCTCGTGTGCCAGACGGGGAAGGATATGAAGGCGGCGCTCGGTGGGTACCTGCAGGTGCTGGCCGATGCAGACGCGAGCGCCGTGGGCGGCAAGCTCCCGGCTGACGATTTCTACTACATGGAGTAGCTCGTGTGTGCGTTTGCTCGACACATGACAAAGCGTATGAAGGCGGTGGCGGCAGCAGGTGCCGTTGCCGCCTTTTGGCTTGCCGTGTGGGCCTTCGCGGCGGCGCTGGTGGCGCAGCCGCTGATTTTGCCGGGGCCGGGCGCTGTTATGGTGGCGTTGCTGCGGCTGGTGTGTGATGCCAACACGTGGGCGATTCTGGTGGGCTCGGGTTTGCGAATTTTGGGCGGGCTGGCACTTGCCGCGGTGTGCGGCGGCGTGCTGGCGGGAGTCTCGGTGCGGTCGCGGACGTTTGCCCGCTTGGTGGCTCCGGCGCTTTCGTTTGTTAAGGCGACGCCGGTTGCCTGCGTGGTGGTCCTGCTGCTCATTTGGCTGGGGTCGGCGCGCGTGGGCATTGCAGCGGTCTTTTTGATGGCACTGCCGGGCGTATATTTCTCGCTGGTCGAGGGTTTGGCACAAGTGGATAAGCCGCTGGAGCAGATGTTTCGTCTGCATGGTGTGCGGGGTTGGCGACTGTTCTTCGCCCATGCCTGGCGCGAAGTCCTGCCGTTTGTGCTTTCGTGCGCCCGCGCCGTGATCGGCATGAGCTGGAAGGCCGGCGTGGCGGCGGAGTTGATTGGCATGGCGGCTGGTACCGTGGGCGAGCGCATCTATCAGGCGAAGCTGCTCATTGAGACGGCTGACCTGCTGGCGTGGACCGTGTTGGTCGTGGCGGCATCGTGGGCATGCGAGCGCGTGCTGGTGTGGCTGCTGCGGGCTTCGGGTTCCGTGGCATGGCGTGTTGCCGTGCGGGCGCATGGACATGGACTGCGCGGGCGTGCGGGGGCCGCGAGCGATGGCGCTTTGGCGGAGCTTGCGCTTGCCGTGGGCGATCGCGCGCCCTGGGCGCCGGCGCTGGACGGTCTGGTGCTTCGTGTGCCCACCGGCGGGCGTACCTGCGTGATGGGCGCCTCGGGGGTGGGCAAGTCGACGTTGCTCGCGCTAGCGGCGGGGGAGTGCGCACCGTGCTCGATGGTGTTTCAGGATGTGCGCCTGGTCGAGGACGCTTCTGCTCTGGATAACGTGCTGGTGTGCGCCGACGCGCGCGTGGACGCCTCGAGTGCCGCAGCCCTGTTGCGCCTGCTGGTGTCGGGGGTCGATGTACATGCTCGTGTGGCCGAGCTCTCGGGCGGGCAGCGCCGTCGCGTCGAGATTGCCCGAGCCCTGCTGTGCCCAGGCGACGCGGTGATTCTGGACGAGCCCTTTACCGGTCTAGATACCGCTGCGCGCGACGCATGCGCCGAAGTCGTGCTCGACTTGCTCAACGGTCGCATGCTGTTGCTTGCCACGCACGATGCCGTCGACGCTCGGGCCCTCAATATCTCGGACATCATCACACTCTAAATACTTATTCAGCAACAAAATGATCCGTTTTCCTCCGTCCCCAAGGGATCAGGTGTGCTATTCTATCTGCGGGGTAATACTTAGGAATACCAAGTAATACCAACGCCGTAGAAACAAACTCCAGATGCGGGCCAATCGGGTTGCCTTCACAGCCCGTCGCCCAGCCGCGTGGCCCGCATCTATCCGCACCACCGTCGTTTCAAAAAGGAAGCGCCATGGCAGAACACATGACCCCGGTTGTAGCGAAGGTCTTGCCTGAGGAAAAGGCGGCCTTCGCGGCGGCAACCCAGCTCGTAGGCACCACGCCGTCCAACGCCATCCGCATGTTCATCGCCGCCTTCAATCGCTGCGGCACCTTTCCGTTCGACATTTCGCCCAGCGGGGCCTTTGGCACTGTGCCCGATTCTCATCAATAAGTGATCCGTTTTCCTCCGTCCCCATGGGATCAGCTCTCTGCCGAGTTGTGGTAGAACTAGGGAACGGTTTTGAGGAGGTTGGCATGCTCAATGCGATGGCGTGGGCGCTTGCATGTTTTGGCGTTGTCGCTGCCGATATAGCCCTGAGCGTGGTTCTGTTTTCGGTTCTCGATGCCGTATCGGTGCTGACGGGCTATCCGATCGACAATCTCGATATCCAATGGTTCCAGGCTGCCGCTCAGGCGGCGTCGTTTTTGATGGCGCTGCTGTGGTGGTGTTATCTGTGGCCCCGCTCCTTCATGGCGCGCCGGCAAGGTGAACGTCCGCTCGGCGGGGGAGCAAGTGCTGCATGGAAGCGCATCGCTTGCGTTGTCGTGATTGGCCTTGCCCTGCAGGTGGTCGTTGGCTACGTGACCGACGCCGTGCTGTCGCTGTTGCCCGACGCCGCGGCCGACTACAGCGAGCTTGTCGAGGAAACAGGTATGGGCGACACCAGCTATCTCGCCGTCCTGACTACGGTGCTCGGCGCCCCATTTTGTGAAGAGCTGCTGGTGCGCGGCATTATTTTTGAGTTTTCGCTCCGAGCGTTTAATCCGCAGTGTCGCCCACTTTGGAAGCGCCGGCGTCGTGCGAGCGCGCAGGACGGTGCCATGGTGCCCTGGGCGGCCCCAAGCACGTGGGGTATCGCCGCGGCGATTGTGCTGCAGGCGGCAATCTTCGGTTTTATGCACATGAATTGGGTTCAGGGTTGCTACGCGGGTGCCGCCGGCCTCATCTTTGGCTGGGTGCTCGTGACGACCGGAAAGCTCCGCTACACGATTCTGCTGCACTTTGCCTTTAATGCCGGGTCGTACCTCATGGGCCCGCTGTGGTTTGTGAACACGCCGCTCGACGTAGTGATCACGGTTGCCATCGCTGGCTTTGTGCTGGTAGAGGCGATGCGGTCGCTCAAACTGACGTGCCAGACGGATCATCCCTACCAGCAAGCGTGATTCCCCTAAGGAAAACACGGCTAGGCGTGTCTGAGCGTGTTCCCCCTAGGGAAATCACGACTGGAGACAGCCCAAGCGTGTTTCCCCTAGGGAAAACACGCTTGGGCGATGAGGAGACGCCGACTGGCCAAGAGACACCGGCCGGCCCTCGCCACGCTAGTTGCGGCGTCCGCCGCCGTTGGCGCCCTGACGTCCCTGGGCCGCGCGGTTGCGTCCGGCAGTGTTCTGCGCGCGCGACATGCCACCGTGGCCCTTGCTGCCTTTGGGTCCCTTGCCGGCGGCGCCACCGTGGGCCTTGCCGCCCTTCTTGCCGGTGCCATGGCCACCGCCAGCAGACGTCTCGCCCGGACGCGGGGGCACGGGACGAATCAGGCAATGCTTGGTGTAGCCGATCAAATCGCGGCGGCCGGCCTTTTCCAGCGCCTCGCGCACCAGCTTGTAGTTCTCGGGCTTGCGATACTGGATGAGCGCGCGCTGCATGGCCTTCTCGTGCGGGTCGCGCGCCACATAGATCGGCTCCATGGTGCGCGGATCCACGCCGGTGTAGTACATACACGTCGACATGGTGGACGGGGTGGGGTAGAAGTCTTGCACCTGCTCGGGCATATAGCCCATGTCGCGCACGGCCTCGGCAAGGTCCACTGCTTCCTTCATCGTTGAGCCGGGATGGCTCGAGATTAGGTACGGCACTACGTACTGCTTGAGTCCGTATTCGCGGTTCAGGCGTTCAAATTTACGGCAGAATGCGTCGTAGACGGCGCGGCTCGGCTTGCCCATCACGGACAGTACCGCGTCGCTCACATGCTCGGGCGCTACGCGCAGTTGGCCCGAGACGTGATGCTCCAGCAGCTCGCGCAAAAACTCGTCCGAGGCATCGGCCATGGTGTAGTCAAAGCGGATGCCGCTGCGGACGAAGACCTTCTTGACGCCCGGTAGCTGGCGCAGGTCGCGCAGCAACTGCGTGTAGCCGCTCTCGTCGACCACCATGTTCTTGCATACGCTCGGCCACAGGCAGCGCTTGTTCTTGCACACGCCGTGCTTGAGCTGCTTGTCGCAGGCAGGGCGGCTAAAGTTGGCCGTCGGCCCGCCCACGTCGTTGATGTAGCCCTTAAACTCGGGGTCGCGCGTGAGCAGCTCGGCCTCGCGCATGATCGAATCGTGGCTGCGCATCTGCAGCACACGGCCCTGGTGGAAGGTGAGGGCGCAAAACGAGCACTCGCCAAAGCACCCGCGGTTGGAGCTAATGGAAAACTTGATCTCGGCAAAGGCCGGCACGCCGCCTGCCGCGTCGTAGTCGGGATGCCAATCGCGTGCGTAGGGGAGTTCGGCCACCTCGTCCATCTCGTCGGTGGTGAGCGGCGCCGACGGTGGGTTTTGCACCACATAGACGCTGTTGGGGTAGGGCTCTACCAGGCGATGTCCGGTGATGGGGTCCATATTCTGCTGCTGCACGTTAAAGCTGCGCGCGTAGTTGAGCTTGTCGGCGGCAAGGTCGTCCCAGCTGGGCAGCAGGTCGTAGTCGTAGACCTCGTCGAGCGAGCCTGTGCGGTAGACGGTGCCGTTGATATAGGTGATCTGATCGACGGGCAGCCCCGCGTCGAGCGCGTCGGCGATCTCGACGATCGCGTGCTCGCCCATGCCGTAGATGAGGATGTCGGCGCCCGAGTCGAGCAGTACCGAGCGCTTGAGCTTGTCCTGCCAGTAGTCGTAGTGGGCCAGGCGGCGCAGGCTCGCCTCGATGCCGCCGATGATGATGGGAGCGTCCTTGAACGTCTGGCGGATGAGGTTGCCGTAGACCGTGACAGCTCGGTTGGGACGGTGCCCCTCCTCGCCACCGGGAGTGTAGGCGTCGGTGTGGCGGCGGTGCTTTGTCACCGAATAGTGGTTGACCATGGAGTCCATGTTGCCGGCACTGACGAGAAAGCCCAGGCGCGGCTCGCCGAGCACAGTGATGCTGGCGGGGTCAGTCCAGTCGGGTTGACAGATGATGCCCACCTTGTAGCCGTGCGCGTCGAGGACACGGCTGATGATGGCCATGCCAAAGCTGGGATGGTCCACGTAGGCGTCGCCGCAGACGTAGACAAAGTCGCACTGGTCCCAGCCGCGCGCACCCATGTCGGCCCGGCTGACGGGGAGGAACTTATCGCGGCCCGGACGCCAGGGGCGGGCGGGCGTCGCTTGGGAATGCTTGGTGCGGGCGACCGTGGCCTGCGCCTTACCGCCGCGCTTTTGCTGCTGGCCCTGTTTGCCCTGCTGACTGCGCTGGTTGTTCTGAGCGTGCTGAGGCTTTTTTGCCACGATCCCTCCCGGTGTTTGTATGCTGCACGTAATTGTAACCAGTCTTTTTGGGACGGGGCTAAAAAGACTGGTGGAGTACATGAGCTGGTGAGTGAGGGCGTCGCTGAGCCAATCGTTTGTTTCCAGACTGTGTATCTGCGCGTTGGGGAACCCGTCTCGCGCGCACGCCATGTTGTCAATGGGTTACAGTATGAACGGCGGCTATGTTTCCGCCAACGCACGAGAGAGTCGTCAACAAGGAGGATGCACGACGATGCAGCGTGCCAAACAGATATCGGAGTCTATTGAGCTGGGCATCATCTTGGCGCTCGCCGGTGGCTTTATGGATGTGTATTCGTACATTGGGCGCGACCATGTTTTCGCAAACGCGCAGACGGGCAATATCTTGCTGGTGGGCGTGAGCATCTCGGAGGGCAACTGGACGCTGGCGGGACGCTACTTCTTTCCCGTGGTGTCGTTTGCCGTGGGCATTATGCTTGCCGACCTGGTTCACGAGCGGTTTGGCAGTGTGATTCACTGGCGCCAGGTGACGGTGTTTTTTGAAGCCGTTATCTTGCTGGGCGTGAGCTTTATCCCGGGCGGCGATTTCAACCTGCTCGCCAACTGCCTTACTTCGTTTGCCTGCGGTATGCAAGTCGAGAGCTTCCGCAAGATCCACGGTCACGGCATCGCCACGACCATGTGCATCGGCAACTTGCGCAACGCGCTGCAAAACGTGGACGATTACATCATCACCCACAAGCGCGGCTTTTTGGAAAACGGCCTGCTGTACTTTGGCGTGATCTTTACCTTTGTGTTTGGCGCCGTGCTGGGCAACTGGTGTATTGAGCGCATGGGACTGCACTCCATTGCGGTGGCGAGCGTGCTGCTGTTTATCGCGTTTGCCATCATGTTCATCGACCGCGAGCGCGACTTGCGTTTTCGCTGGAAGGTTGCGGCCGAGGCTTGGAAAGAGGGCTGCCGAAAGTAACCGAATGCGGCAAAGGGGCTGTCCCTTCGCCGCATTATTTTTCATCTCCTGTTGAAACGCTTTAACAATTTTGACGTTCTCACGTGTTTTTTGTTTCAAAAGCGTTAGGATGGGACTTATAGCGTGGGGCGTAATGGGTGCCCCGCACACGATGGGAGGCTATCAATGGCTAATCGTTTCGTTCTCAATACCATCTCTTATCATGGTTCCGGCGCCATCAAGGAGATCCCCGGCGAGCTCCAGCGTCGCGGCTACAAGAAGATCTTCGTCTGCTCCGACCCCGATCTGGTTAAGTTTGGCGTTACCGCTAAGGTGACCGACGAGCTCGACGCCGCCGGCATCGCTTGGAGCCTCTACTCCGAGATCAAGCCCAACCCCACCATCCAGAACGTCAAGGACGGCGTCGAGGCCTTCAAGGCCGCCGAGGCTGACGCTATCGTGACCATCGGTGGCGGCTCCTCCATGGACACCGCTAAGGCCATTGGCATCATCATCAACAACCCCGAGTTCGCCGATGTCCGCAGCCTCGAGGGCGTTGCTCCCACTAAGAACCACGCCGTGTTCACCATCGCCGTGCCGACGACCGCCGGTACCGCCGCCGAGGTGACCATCAACTACGTCATCACCGACCCCGAGAAGGTCCGCAAGTTCGTGTGCGTCGACACCAACGACGCCCCCGAGGTCGCCGTCGTCGACCCCGACATGATGGCCTCCATGCCCGCCGGCCTCACCGCCGCCACTGGCATGGACGCTCTGACCCACGCCATCGAGGGCTACACCACCAAGGGCGCTTGGGAGCTCTCCGACATGTTCCACTTTGAGGCTATCAAGCTGATCAGCGAGAACCTGCGCGACTCCGTCGCCGAGGCCAAGTCCGGCCAGCCCGGCTCCGGCCGCGAGGGCATGGCTCTTGGCCAGTATGTCGCCGGCATGGGCTTCTCCAACGTTGGCCTGGGTATCGACCACGCCATGGCTCACACCCTGTCTGCTCACTACGACACCCCGCACGGCGTCGCTTGCGCCATGCTGCTGCCGATCGCCATGGAGTTCAACAAGCCGGTTTGCGCCGAGCGTCTGGCCAAGGTTGCCGTCGCCATGGGCGTTGACACCACGGGCATGAGCACCGACGAGGCCGCCGATGCCGCCATCGCCGCCGTTAAGCAGCTCTCTGCCGACGTGAACATCCCGCACGTCTGCGAGGCCATGAAGGCTGACGAGATCGAGGTCCTGGCCAAGGACGCCATGGCCGACGCCTGCTTCCCGGGCAACCCGCGCGAGGCGACGCTCGACGACGTCATCGAGCTCTTCAAGAAGATCTGCCCGGCTGCTTAACCTGGTTCGGCGGGCGCTGTTCGGAAGAGCTCGATGGGTCATCTCGCTGGGTAAATATTTGTGCGTGATGGTATCGTTGTTGGGGCTTTTACTGATTACGGGATGTTGACTTTGGAGTTGTGGATGGTGTCCCAAATGGATTCTACGCTTGGTTTTATTACTGACCAGTTGAAGGCGCTTACCTCGATTGCTTCGCCTACGGGCTATACCCGTGCGGCGACTGATTATCTGATGGAAACGTTGCGCGATATGGGCTTTGGGCCCGAGCGTTCCAATAAGGGCAACGTACTGGTTGAGCTTGGCGGCGAGGGCGAGCCGCTCGTACTGGCGAGCCATGTCGATACCCTGGGCGCCATGGTACGCTCCATTAAGGACAATGGTCGCCTGCGCCCCACGACGCTCGGCGGGCACCAGTGGTCTACGGCCGATGGCGAGAACTGTACCGTCTACACACGCGATGGCAATGTCTACACGGGCGTGGTCCTCAATACCGAGCCTTCGGCGCATGTGGCCGATGAGCCGGTCAAGACCATCGAGAAGAACATGGAAATCCTGCTCGACGAGAACGTTGACAGCAAGGACGACGTGCTTGAGCTGGGCATTCAGACGGGCGATATCATCGCTATGGATCCGCGTACCACGGTGACGGAGAGCGGCTACATCAAGAGCCGCTTCCTGGATGACAAGCTGTCGGCGTCGATTCTGCTGGGCCTGGCCCGCGCCGTTGCTGGCGGCGAGGTGACGCTTTCGCGCAAGGTATCGCTGCTCTTTACGGTGTACGAGGAAGTCGGCCACGGCGGTGCCTTTGTGCCGGACGACACGCGCGAGATGATCAGCGTGGACATGGGCTGCGTGGGCGACGACCTGGGTTGCACCGAGCGCATGGTTTCGATTTGCGCCAAGGATTCGGGCGGTCCGTACAACTACGACCTGGTGACCACGCTGTCCAACATCGCGCGCGAGCTGGAGCTCGATTACGCCATCGACGTGTACCCGCACTACGGCTCCGACGTCGAGGCCACGCTCTCGGCCGGCTACGACATTCGCCATGGCCTGATCGGCCCCGGCGTGTACGCGAGCCACAACTACGAGCGCAGCCACATCGACGGTGTGCGCAACACCTACGAGCTCGTCCGCGCCTACGTCCAGCGCTAGGGAAGTAGTTTGCGACTCGGCTGACCAATCGCTAAGGCCCGATTTCTCGGGCCTTTTTTCGCCTTAGGTCGTTTAGTATTATGATGTATGTAATATGTTAACTAAACGCGTAGATTACTTAACGAGGTGATGCGGCGCATGGATACATCGGAATACTTATCTATGGGTGATGCCGCCCGCCTGCTAGGCGTCACGAAGGCTCGCATATCGCAACTGGCGGCAACCGGAACGCTCGCATGCAATACTGTGGGTGGACGGAAGATGGTTGAGTATAATTCCGCGATCGCCTATCAAAAGGTTCGCAAACGCGGCCGCCGTCCTGCAGCCGATGTGGGACGCAAATTTACGCTGATGTCGGCTGACTATGAGGTCGCGCATGTCTCGTTTGATCCGACGCGTGAGTTCTCCTTTGAAATTGCTGAGGTGCTCGATGCGCAAAGGATGCCGCTGGGCACGTGCTCGAGCGCTTCTCCAACGGTGAATAAGCGGGCGCTCAATGCATGGTGGAGCCATCGGTCGGTGCCCGACGCCCGCCCTGGACTTATCTCGCGCTATCGCGAACTGGGAATTGCCAGCGGCATCGAGGTGCCGGTTGAGTGCCTGGGGCTGTCGCTTTCGGATTGCTATTGGTTGCGGCCGGCCGATTGCGAGGGACTCGAATGGCGAGACCTCAATTACTTCGAGAATGATTTTGAGCGGTCTGCGCCCGAGGGGCGTTCGGGTTGGCTGGAGGGCATCGGTCTTAAAAATCCCGACAACACATCCGAGGGCGAGCTTCCTAAATCGTGGATGATTCGCAACGGTGTTCGCGTCCTGGTCAAGGGGTGCGGCATGGACGACCAGCGGCCCTTTAACGAGGCGGTTGCAACGGCTCTGCATCGTCGCTTGCTTCCCAAGGGGGAGTTTGTTCCTTACACGGTTGAGCGCATGTTCGATGGCTCCGTGTGCCTGTGCGAGGATTTTCTTGACGGCCGCGAGGAATACGTTCCGGCTGTTTACGTTAAGGGCGCACTTGGTAGCCAGCGGGGAAACTCGACATACGATCGATACTGTCGCTACCTTGGCAAGCATGGTGCCGATGAGGCCGCTGTGAGAAGGTCTATGTCGCAGATGATTGTCTGCGATGCCCTTTTGGCCAACAGCGACCGCCATTGGCGAAACTTCGGCATCATCCGTAATGTCGACACCCTGGAGATAAAACCTGCTCCGCTGTTCGATAGCGGCAACTGCCTGTGGTACAACGTACCAACTGCCGTGCTCGCAGCTGGGGAGTTTGGGTTTTCCGCTAAGCCGTTTGGGCCCGACCCTTCCGTCCAGCTGGCGCTTGCGGACTCGCTCGATTGGTTCGATTCATTGCGGCTCAACGGATTTGTTGATGAGGCGATCGAGATTCTTTCGCAGAGCAAATGGGCCACGGCGGAGGGTCGGCTCGAGGCCATCCGCTGCGGCCTCGAGCGTCGAGTAATCGAGGTTGGTGCCGCTGTTGAGGTACTTCGACACGTGCAGCGATAAACCCGCGGCTACTTAAGCGCGCCGGTCACGGTGCCGCCGCCCAGGACGATGTCGCCGCGGTATATAACGACGGCCTGGCCGGGGGCGATGGCTCGCTGCGGTTCGTCAAAAGTCAGCAGCATTTGTCCGTCGGCGCCACGTGTAAGGGTCGCTGTCTGGTCTTTCTGTCGGTAGCGGTACTTGGCGCCCACGCGAATGCCGCCGGCATCCAGCTCGGCCTCCATACGGTCGGCAGGGGCGCTCCATATCCAGTCGTTGGCCGTGAGCGCCGTGGCCGTCAGGTCCTCTGCCTCGCCCAGATGCACGGTGTTGTTGACGGCGTCGACACCCGTTACGTACACGGGATGCGCCATCGCGACGCCCAAGCCCTTGCGCTGGCCGATGGTGTAGCGCAGCGCGCCGTTGTGGCGCCCGACCACGCTGCCGTCGCGCCATACGATGTTGCCCGGTGCAGCGGCATGTCCGCAGCGGCGCTCGATATAGCCCGCGTAGTCACCGTCTGGAATAAAGCAGATATCCTCGCTCTCGGCCTTCTTGGCGTTGATGAAGCCCTGCTCGGCGGCAATGCGGCGCACATCGCACTCTTTGTCCAGCCCTGCCAGTGGAAAAATCGTGCGCGCCAGGCGCTCCTGCGTAAGCGAATACAAAAAGTAACTCTGGTCCTTTTTGGGGTCCTCGCCGCGATGCAGCTGCCAGGTGCCGTCGGGCGCCTGGCTCGTTTTGGCATAGTGGCCTGTGGCGATGTAGTCGCAGCCCATATCCAGCGCCGCATCCAGCAACGCGCCAAACTTAATATGGCGGTTGCAGATGATACACGGATTGGGCGTCAGCCCCTCCTGGTAGGCGTTCATAAAACGCTCGACAACGTTGCGGTCGAAGGTTTGCTGCAAGTCGAGCACGTGATGGGGTATCCCCAGGCGCTCGGCGACGGCCTTTGCATCGGCGATGTCGCGGTCGACCTTACTCATGCCCGTGGTGGGATCGGGCGCGGGGCAGGTGAGGCGCATGGTGGCACCGACACATTCGTAACCCTGACTTTTGAGCAGATACGCGGTCACGCTGGAATCGACGCCGCCGCTCATGGCGACGAGCACGCGCTTGTTGTGCATGGGGAGGTTCTCCTTGGTGGCATGTGGCCAAAAAAGAAAAGCGGCGCGGGAGGCTGGTTCCGCGCCGCAGACATTGTAGCAAGTTCGGGCGTCCTGTGGGACACCCTGTTGGGATGAGCTCAGGCTGCCAGAAGAGAGGGGAGACCGGCGTGCCTTGGACTCGTTCTAAGAACGAGAGCTCTAGTCCTGGAACAGTGCCGTGGACAGGTAGCGCTCGCCGGTGTCGGCAAGCAGGGCCACGATGGTCTTACCCTCGTTCTCGGGGCGCTTGGCCAGCTGCAGCGCGGCCCACACGGCGGCGCCGGACGAAATGCCCACGAGCACGCCCTCCTTGTGGCCCACGGCGCGGCCGGTGGCAAAGGCGTCCTCGTTCTCGACGGGGATGATCTCGTCGTAGACCTGGGTGTCGAGGACGTCGGGCACAAAGCCGGCGCCGATACCCTGGATCTTGTGCGGGCCTGCCTGGCCCTTGGAGAGCACCGGGGAGGTGGCGGGCTCGACGGCGACGACCTTAATCTCGGGGTTCTGCTCCTTGAGGAACTCGCCCACGCCGGTCACGGTGCCGCCGGTGCCAACGCCAGCGACGAAGATGTCGACCTGGCCGTCGGTGTCATCCCAGATCTCGGGGCCGGTCGTGGCCTTGTGGATGGCCGGGTTCGCGGGGTTCACAAACTGGCCGGCGAGTATGCTGTTGGGGGTCTCCTTCTGCAGCTCCTCGGCCTTGGCGATAGCGCCCTTCATGCCCTTGGAGCCGTCGGTGAGCACGAGCTGCGCACCGTATGCCTGCATCAGCTTGCGGCGCTCGACGGACATGGTCTCGGGCATGGTGATGATCACCTTGTAGCCGCGAGCCGCCGCCACCGAGGCGATGCCGACGCCGGTGTTGCCGCTCGTGGGCTCGATGATGGTGTAGTCACCGCCGCGCACGAGCTTGCCGGCCTTCTCGGCCTCGTCAATCATGTTCTTGGCGACGCGGTCTTTAACGGACCCGGCGGGGTTGAAGTATTCCAGCTTGACGAGCACGCGGGCCTTGAGGTCCTCATCGGCCTCAAAGTGGGTGAGCTCCAGGAGCGGGGTGTGGCCGATAAGCTGATCGATGGACGTGTAAACCTTGCTCATGATGAACCTCCAAAGCGTTCAAATGACTGGATACCGTGTGGTTTTACGGTGCGTCTAGCAGCTAAACCCATAAACCTTATAGGTTGTTCGTTTAGCTGTTGGGAAGCATAGTAGACACCAAAGCCTAGTAATGCAATAGGAAATAGGAGATTATTGCAAGTTGATTAACCATCTTGACCGGAACGGGTATTTTCAAAGCCAATTTTTCGGCTAGAATTTCAACGGACTAAAAGACCGAAAGGCAGCACTATATATGTTGGTTTCTACTAAGGGCAGGTACGCCCTGCGCGTTATGGTCGACTTGGCCGAGCACCAGGCGACAGGCCGTATCCCGCTTAAAGAGATTGCGGCGCGTCAGGGTATTTCGGAGAAGTACCTCGAGAATATTCTGGCGACGCTCGTGCGCGCCAACATGCTCTCGGGCATGCGCGGCAAGGGTGGCGGCTATGTGCTCACGCGCCCGCCCGAGCAGTACACGGTGGGCGAGATCTTGCGCCTGACCGAGGGCAGTCTAGCGCCGGTCGCCTGCCTGGATGGCGACTGCAAGGGTTGCTCGCGAGCTGATGAGTGCCCCACGCTCGACGTGTGGAAGAACCTGGACAAGCTCATCAACGACTACCTCGACGGCGTGACGCTCGATCAACTTGTCGCTCCCAACCATGGCTACGACTACGTCATCTAACCCCACCTGCCATGTTGGGATGGGGTGGAAATGGTAGATTTTCTTGCCCTCTGAGACTTGGCAAATAAGAAGGCCGCCCATTTTGCGATGGGCGGCCTTTGATTTGGTCCGATGCGTTTGTGTGTCGGGGGCGTTCTACTCTTCGGCAATACTATCGAGGATACTGCGCATGATGGACACTAGGATGCTGCCCATAAAGGCCGAGCCAAAGCCGGCGATGGAGATGCCGACACCCAACAGGTTGACCGACAGGTAGCTCGCGAGCTCCAGCATAAAGCTGTTGAGCACGAGCTGGAAAATGCCGAGCGTAATGATCGTGAGCGGCAGCGAGATGACCGTGAGGAACGGTTTGACGAACGAATCGACGATGTTGAGGAACAGTCCCACAAAGGCAAAGCAGACCCAGGCCTCGGCAAAGCCGAAGGGTTGGATACCGGGGACGAGGAACGTGGCGATCGCGATGGCGATCGAGGTGAAGAGCCAGTTAAGCATAAAGCGCATGGCGTGAATCCTTTCTTGCTCCGGGGTTGCTGGCGTCGCGTGAAGCGGCTTGCGGCGGCGACTTGGATGGTTGCGCGGGCGCGCCGCGGTGTTTGGGCGCCCATTGTCTCAAATATTCGTGGAGCTTACGTGCGCATTCGGTTTCTAAGCGGCGTTCGTCCTGAAAAACGTGCCGCTGACAGAGAGTCTTGTCGCTTTAGTTTAGTGGTGTGCTACACTGCTACGGGCAAATGCCCCATGCATTGTTTTATTGCATAGAACGGGCGAACGATGCCCGATGTCAGTATCAACTTCGATGCCTTTTGGCGGGTTTGGCGGTGATCGATGAATATCGAGAACATGTTTGACAAGCCTGATGTCAAGCAGCTGGTCCACGCATTTAGTCTTTTGGATGACGAGAAGGATATCCAGGCGTTTTTGACCGATATCTGCACGCCGCGCGAGATCTGCGATCTTTCGCAACGTCTGCAGGTTGCGCGTTATCTGGATGAGGGCGAGCCTTATGTTGAGGTTCAGGCCCGCACCGGCGCTTCGTCCACTACGGTGAGCCGCGTGTCCAAGGCACTCAACGGCGAGTACGGCGGCTATCGCAAGATCCTCATCAAGCTGGAGGATGGCGAGTAGGCCAGCGGCAACAAACGAATTGCGCAGAACCGTCCCTTCGGGGGCGGTTTTTTGATCCTTTGGGGACGGAGGAAAACGGATCACTGGGTTAGACTGACCTCCTCGGTGATCCATTTTCCTCCGTCTCCAAGGGGTCAAATCTGTTGGCGTGGGGCAAATCTGTCCGCGCGGGCGGGTAGGATGGAAGCATTGAATATTGCGAACGGTTTGAGTGGAGGACCATGCCTGTTCGAATCTATACCACCAACGCCGGCGCGGATTTGAGCGATGCCGAGGCGGCGCTGCTTGCCGACCTTATTGCCCGCCACGGGCGTGCCGTGCTGCTGGCGCCAACGTTTGCCGAGCTCGACCTGTGCCGTCATGATGCGGCGGAAGCCGGCGTTTCGCTGGGTATTGACTACAAGACGCCTACATCGTGGCTTCGCTCGCTTTGGGAGCTTTTGGGCGACGGGCGCGGTTTCGTCGACAACCTGCAGCGCCAGATGCTGTTTTCGGACATGGTAGCGCGCCTCGACGACGCCGACCTGCAGCCGCTTTCGCGCAGCCAGGGCACGGTGCGTATGCTCGCGCGTATGGCTCGCGATGTGCTGCCGGGTGTGGCAGGGACAGGCACCGAGCGTTGCTGCGACAACGTTTGCAAGCCCAAGCCCAAAAGCGACGCCGAGGCTCGCGTGTTTGAACTTTTGTGCGCCTATGCGCGCGGTTTGGACCGTCGAGATATGGTCGAGCCCTGCGAGGCGGCTGACATTATGGCCGGCGCTTTGGCCGACAACCTGCCG
>OIEV01000562.1_pt1 | contig 25349 bp, 21 predicted proteins | sample 1581881 | NCBI WGS metagenome assembly OIEV01 (sample SAMN03279760, study PRJEB24777) | human gut metagenome | isolation source: fecal sample PR121 from 1 month old male Malay infant, vaginally delivered... | place: Singapore | collected 2005-09-16 | reverse complement strand
TAAAGGGATTGTGCTGCAGCAGGCTGAACTCGGTGCTCTCAACGATGGCATAGTCCTCCTGTGTCTCGAACATCATGCCAAAGATCGACGACCGAGGTAGCGTCTTGTCGATTCGACCGGAAAGATCGGCAAAGGCGTTGCCGTTCAGAAACTCCTCGACGAAGCCCGGACCATCATGGGAATACACCCGTTCGATTCGCTCACGGGCAACATCGGAGCACATCGCCGCGCCATACACCGCAAGGTTTCCACCCTTGGAATGACCTCCGCACAAAAGCGGCCCGTCAATCGCATCCGCCGCCTCGTCCACATAACGCGCCGCGGATTCCTGGGCCGGCACAGGACACCGGAATGCCATGTTAAAGTCCTCTTTCCAGCCCACAATCGTACTGTCGGTCCCCCGGAAGGAAAGATAACTAAACCCCGCCGGAAACCGGAAGGCCATGGCTGCAAACTGCTCTGTCGCCACCACATCGCTCACGGCACGATAGCCGCAAACGTGCACGCCACGGTAACGAGGGCTTGCTGCCACGGCCTCCAACAAGGCCCTGCTCCCCTCTGGGTCCCACAAGTCGCCAATCATGTCCCGGTAGCACTCGGCACGCAGCAACTCGCGTACGTCTAGGCCCTGCCAGTTCGTCAGCTCCGCCATATCACCCGGCAAACGCAAATAGGACAACCACGCAAAGACCAGGCTATCCACCGCGCAGAACGGCCGCTCCTCAAACGGATCAAACGCCGTCTGGGCATAGGTCAAAAAATTAGGCGAATCCGACATGGCCCTCCCATCAACTATGGTGCATTGGGGTCAGGTTACTTTGCACCAAAAAGGCGCCCGGGCCGTGTGGACCCGGACGCCTTTCATTGTAGCCTGTTGCCCAAAAGAGCTTGATTTAGCAGGAGAAGTCGACGCTGTCGATGATGTCCTTGAGGGCCTTGGCGGAGGCGGTAAGCTCATGCTGCTCGTCATCGTTCAGCGGCACGGGGACGCGGCAGACAACACCGTCGCGGCCAACGACGGTCGGCATGGAGATGGCAAGATCGGACAGGCCGTACTCGCCCACCATGAGCGAGGAGACAGGCAGAACGGTCTGCTCATCGCGCATGACGGCAGTGCAGATGCGCTTGACGGCCATGGCGACGCCGTAGTAGGTGGCGTGCTTCTTCTCGATGATGGTGTAGGCGGAGTTCTTGACGTCCTCGGCGATGCGCTTCTCGGCAGCCTCATGCTCAAGATGACCGTGAAGCTCGCAGAAGGTGTTCAGCGGAACGCCGGCAACCTGAGCGCTGGACCAAGCGACAAACTCGGAGTCTCCGTGCTCACCCATGACATAGGCCTGGACATCGCGCGGGTCAACCTCGACGTGAGCGCCAAGCATCTGCTGTAGGCGGCCAGTGTCGAGCACGGTGCCGGAACCGATGACGTGGCCCTCGGGCAGGCCGGACATCTTGATGGCGGCGTAGGTCAGAACATCGACCGGGTTGGAGACGATGAGCAGAATGCCGTCAAAGCCGGACTTCTTAATCTCGGGGATAATGGACTTAAAGATGTTGACGTTCTTGTTGACCAGGTCCAGGCGAGTCTCACCGGGCTTCTGGGCAGCGCCAGCGGTGACAACGATCATGGCGGCGTCGGCGACATCGGAATAATCGCCGGCGTAGATCTTCATCGGCTCGGCAAACGTCATGCCGTGCGCGATATCCAGAGCCTCACCCTCGGCGCGGTTCTTGTCCACGTCGATGAGGACCATCTCGGAGAACAGACCACTCTGCATGAGCGCGAACGCCGAAGACGAACCAACGAAACCGCAGCCGACAATAGCGACCTTCTTCTCGTTAACCATTAGAAACTCCCATCTCTCTCCACAAACAAGCCGCCCGGGAACGACCCGAGCGGCTTGCCGTAATCCCAATACATCCAATCGGGACTTTGATTATGCTCCTATTCGCAGCCAAAAATCGACCGTTTACCGAAATTGTTTGCAGGATTCGTAAAATAACTGCACGAAATCGGTTTCGAGCTATTGACGAGCCGAAATACCTTTCTAATACAGGCCCGCCTCGCGAATGGCCTCGACAGCCAAAGCAATCTGATCAGGCGGCAGGACCAGCGCCATGCGCACGTGCCCCTCGCCCGAAGGACCAAAGCTCGCGCCCGGCGTCACCACAACGCCGGCCTTCTCCATGAGCTCCTCGCAAAACGCCATGGAATCGGTGCGACCACCGGGAAGCTTGGCCCACACAAACATAGAGCCATGCGCGTTGGGACGCTCCCAGCCCAGGCCCTCAAGACCGTCGCACAGGGCATCGCGGCGCTCCTGGTACTTCAGACGCTGCGCCTCGACCTCATCGCGCGGACCGTTCAGGCAGGCGATAGCAGCCTTCTGGACCGGGAAGAACATGCCAAAGTCGATCTGGCTGCGCAGCTTGGCAAAGGCCTGGACAACGTCCTCGCGACCGACCAAAAAGCCGATGCGAGCACCGGTGACGTTAAACGACTTGGAAAGCGAGAAGAACTCCACGCCCACCTCGAGCGCGCCGGGATACTGCAAAAAGCTGCCGCCCGGCTCGCCGTCAAACACGATATCGGAATACGCGTTGTCATGGACGATGAGCAGGTCGTGCTCGCGGGCGAAAGCGATGATCTCCTCGTAGACCTCGGGCGTGCCCACCGAGCCGACCGGGTTTGCGGGCAGCGACACGATCATATACTTGGCACGATCGGCCACCTGGGGATCGATACCCGCCACATAGGGCAGGTAATTATGCTCGGCGACCAACGGATAGTACTCGAGCTTGGCATCGGCGATCTTGGCGCCCGCCTCAAAGACCGGGTAGCACGGATCGGGAACCAAAATGGTGTCACCCGGATCAAGCAGGGCCAGGCCCAAATGGCCCACGCCCTCCTGCGTACCGTTGCACGACTGCACCATAGACGGCGTAATGCCCGAAACGCCAAAGCGACGCTCATAGTAATCGCACACGGCCTGCTTGAGTTCGGGCAGGTCGCGCAGGGCATACTTCCACATCTCGGGATCTTGGGCTGCATGCATGAGCGCCTCGACCACGTGGTCGTACGGCTTAAAGTCGGGCGTGCCCACGCTCATGTTGTAAATGGTCTTGCCCTGAGCCTTCAGCGCGAGAAGCTTGTTGTTGAGCGAGGCGAAGACCTCCGCGCCAAAGCGGTCGAGACGCTGCGATGCCTGCATGGTGCCACCTTTCGATATGAAAAACGCGGCGCTCCGACAAGAGCGCCGCGCGATACGGGCCATCAGATTGCAAAAGTGTAACGCTTGCAACCCCCGTATTGGTTCAATTTAGCCGACCTTAGTCAATTGGATTGAGCGCGTCGATCTGCGCAAGCCACAGACGCGAGCTGGCGTCACTCGGCATACGCCAATCGCCGCGTGGGCTGAGCGTCACCGAGCCCACCTTGGGACCATCGGGCAGGCAGCTGCGCTTAAACTGCTGGGCAAAGAAGCGACGGTAGAACGTACGCAGCCACGTATGGATGGTGACCTTGTCGTAGACACCCTCGAAGCTCTTGAGCGCCATGCGATAGATCTTGCCCGGCTCAAAGCCAAAGCGCAGCAAATAGTAGAGGAAGTAGTCGTGCAGCTCGTAGGGACCCACCAGGTCTTCGGTCTTCTGCGCGATCTCGCCGTCGCCCGTGGGCGGCAGAAGCTCGGGCGAGACGGGCGTGTCGAGGATGTCAAGCAGCGTGGTCGCTATGCGCCCGCCAAAGACATCGGCCGCATAGCGAACCAGATGACGCACGAGCGTCTTGGGCACGCTCGCGTTGACGGCGTACATGCTCATATGGTCGCCATTGTACGTAGCCCAGCCGAGCGCCAGCTCCGACAGGTCGCCGGTGCCGATGACAAAGCCGCCAGCCTGGTTGGCCAGGTCCATCAGAATCTGCGTACGCTCGCGCGCCTGGCTGTTCTCGTAGGTCACGTCTTGGACGGCCGGATCGTGCTCGATGTCCTTAAAATGCTGCTCCACGGCCGCATGAATCGAGACCTCGCGGAAGGAGACACCCAGGTCGCGGGCGAGCGACTCGGCATTGGACTTGGTGCGGTGCGTCGTGCCAAAGCCGGGCATGGAGACCGCCGTGATACCCGTGCGTGGCAGCCCCAGCGCATCGAAGGCGCGCACGGTCACGAGCAGCGCCAGCGTGGAGTCGAGGCCGCCCGAAAGGCCGATGACCGCCGCCTTGGTGCCCGTATGGGCAAGGCGGGTCTTGAGACCAGCAGTCTGCAGGTCGAGAATGGTCTCGCAGCGCTCTGCTAGGTCGCCGTGGTCGGCCGGCACAAAGGGCGCACGCGGGAAAACGCGGTCGATATCGCAGGCATCGCGCAGGACGGGCTCTTCGGCCAACACGCCCTCAAACGAAAACTCAACAGTCGTGGCCTCCGGCGCATCGTCGGCGCGTGTCCACGTCGTCGAGCGACGGCGCTCGGCAACCAGACGGTCAAGATCGACGTCGGCGATGGCCATATCGCATGTAAGCAGTTTGGTCGCGGCGAGCTTCGAGCCGTTTTCGTAGATAAGGTTCTCCCCCGCAAAGACCATGTCGGTCGTGGACTCGCCCTCGCTCGCATCCGCATAGGCATAGGCGCAGTACAGGCGCGCGCTCTGGTTGGAGATGAGACTGCGTCGGTAATCTGCCTTGCCGATAATCTCGTCCGAGGCCGACGGGTTAAGGATCACCGTGGCGCCGGCAAGCGCCATCCCCGTCGAAGGGGGCACCGGCACCCACAGGTCCTCACAGACCTCAACGCCCAACACCAGGTCCTCGGCGCCCTCATCACAGCAACGGTAGACAAGCCCCGAGCCCAGCGGCACCGGACCCTGGCCGGCAAATTCAACCCACACGGGATCGACGGGCGCCGGAGCGAACCAGCGGCGCTCGTAGAACTCACCATAGTTGGGCAGATACTTTTTGGCCGTAAGGCCCAAAAGCTCGCCCGCACAGCACACGGCGGCGCAATTGTAGATGTTTTCGGCCACCGCAACGGGCAAACCAACGGTAAAGACGATCGGCAACTCACGCGTTTCATCGAGGATGCGCACGAGCGCCGCCTCGCATGCATGCAGCAGCGTGCGGTTATGGAACAGATCAGCCGCGGTATAGCCGGTCAGGTTAAGCTCGGGCAGCGCCAGCGCGCGAACGCCGCGCTCGGTAGCCTCGCGAACAGCCGCCAGCGCAACCTCGGCATTGCCCTCGACATCGGCCACGCGAATCTTGGGCGAGGCCGCTGCCGCGCGCAAAAAACCGTCGTTCTCAACTTGACCGTTTAGAAAATCGTTCATGCGAGCTCCAGCACATCCGTTAGCCGCAACGAGCGGCGGCGATATAGTCCGCCTCCATTGTACTGTCAAGTTCAATCAGCACAGATGGGACAAGCTCATGATTAAAATTGGAAAAGAGAAGCCGGGATGACGTTTAGCAGTAGAACGAGATCTCGTCCACAAGGAAAAATGCCTTCCATTTAGAGCAAATCAATTCATGCTGAGCGGCGATGATTTCACAGAGGTCATCAAGCGTGCTCCGGGGGATCTTCGCTTTGTTATTAGCGACAATGCAGCCACCTCTTCGAGTCAGCCAGATTTTGGCCGAGTTATCTGAAGGCGCCCCCTTGCAAACATGGACATGGATTGGCTCGCCCGCTTCATTGGACCAAAAGAAGACCCGATAGCCGCCAATAAGAAAAAGGCTAGGCAACTTTAGCTCCTCCGTTTGCGGCGTAGCGATACAGCAGATGGGCGTTATTGCTCAGAAAAGTCTCAAAACCTCGCTTCTCCTCGTCGGTAAAACGCCCCTCCCACATGGTCCAATTGTAAGAAGGCAGCTCGCAACGAGCGGAGTCGAAACCCTCTGCCGTCGGTCGTTCAAAATGCACGATGACCTTTTCGATATCGCCATCTGTGATCAGGTCAGAATGAATGACCTCGGTACCATCTTCGAATGTCATATACGGGTACATCACGTAAACCACCTCGCAATCATTAATTCAGTTTAGCATCAAGCTAGTGCACCAATGATAGCAAGCCCCCTTGATGAGTTGATGGCATCTGTTGCCAGCACGATCAACGGCGGTCCGGATTGTTGGGCCCCGGCCATAATCGACCGCCACGAAGCGTTCATCCGCAGGTGCGTGGCATAGCGCCTAGAACACTAGCTGAGACAAGGACACTATCGCTGGCATAGTGAACATAGACAGAAGGGTGGTAACACAGACTGTTCCACATGCATATCGATAGTCCTTATTATGCTGCTGGGCAAAGATAGCTACATTCGCGCCGGTGGGGGTCGCAGCCGCAATCAGCAGCGCCATCTTAATTGACCTATCACATGGAAAGAGACATAGGAACAGGAGCGAAAGAATCGGAATGACAAGCAGCCTGACCGATGAGACGGCAAACAAGCTTTTCGCCCTCAGGAGCGCCATCAAATCAGACTGAGCAAGATAGATACCGAGAGTCATCATTGCTAGCGGAGTGTTGAGCCCCGAGATATACGAAAGCACTGACTGTGCCAGAGGGACCGTTGGGACACGAAGGATAAAAATCAAGAAACCGCCCAATAAAGCCATGACCATTGGACTTGCCAGGATCGCTTTAGGACTCATACATTTTTTAGACCCCGACAGCAGATACTGCCCGTATGTCCATTGCATAGCATTGAGAAGAGCGATCATGCACGTGATGAAAAACACGGCATCTTTTCCAAGCGCCGCTTCAACAAGGGGTATTCCCACAAATCCGGCATTCGAGAATGCCGCAGCAAAAATGTCGATGGGACGGCCCCTGAACAACAGGCGGGCAACAACGCAAGCGAGCAACAACATCGCCGCCGACAGCATTAAGGTCATTCCCAACTCATACATCCTCTGAAACGAATACTCGATCCAAAATGATTTGAGAATGATTGCGGGAATCACAAGGTTGATGAGCAACTTTCCGAATTCTATTGCAGCCTGCTCGCTCAATATGCCCAAGCGGTTTAGAGCGTAGCCCATTCCCATGAGCAAAAACATGATAAGGACTTGTTGGATGAGAGGTTCAATGATTGACACAATACATGCTCCGTATAATCCTGACCGGTTCATCTACCACGATGGTCTATAGCGCCCGCTATAGCGCGGCACCGACCGCCTGAATGATTCGCGCAACGAACGCATCGGCAACCCCGCGCGGCGTTCGCGAGTTGTAGGTTTCAAAATACTTGCCGTAGTCTTCCTGAGGCACAAGGTAGTTGCAGTACGTGTTCGCATAGCCGATAACAAAGACGTTGTATTGGCTAAACGCCCTCTTAAAATCCAAGCCTAATGTGCTACACGTATCGCATGGCATCGTGATAAAAATGCAGTTACCAATTACCGCAAACTGGCTCGGAAGCTCAAGCTCGATTTTCCCCATCGAGAGCTTAAGTTGTTGCCGCTTAAGGAGAAAGTCTCGCATCGGGCTCGCATCCATAGCCTCTATCCGATTGGTCATCTCGATCCAATCCGGATCTGTTTTTGCATCGTAGACACTCTTCATGCTGATAGAGCCCCAACGCGGAGTATCAACTCTGAGTGCCGCGCGCTCACGCTTGGATTCAATTTGAGCGCAAAGTTCGTTAGCCGTGCGCTCGAGTTCGGCAACTCCCTCCCCTTGCCGATAGAAACGCGTCGACACATCCCCGCACGTTCCGTTGACGCAAAGTACAGGACAGCCATATTTCCTCTCCAAACGCTGCCTGACATGCCCAATCAAATCAGCAGAGAGGACGGCGCTTTTCCCATTAAGGATGGTAGGATGAGCGGATATGAACAGCATTTTTCCAATTGGGCGACCGCCTTGAGCGTCCTCAAACGAGAAAATACTTACCTGTTTATCGGCCGGACCGCCCTGAACATTTCGATTCCCGTACAGTCCCTCGATGCCTAACATCTCCATCGATACGGTCGCCTTCGACCTGGACGCCCATGCAGATACCGCCGCCTCGGTAGCCAAGCCAATCAAATCACTCGTCAATTCGGTTTCAGGTAACGTATCCTCGTAGGCAAGCTTAAAATAGCATGGTGCAGAATGGGTATGAATGCATGCGACGACGATATTGCTCGAATCGATGCCCGTTTTTGACGATACGGCGTTCTTGACCGAAAGGGAAAAATCTTTCGACACCATTATTGAATCGAGCTCGATAAGAATAAACGGGACAAGATCAACACAGACAGCGCTAGCGTTGACCTCAATAGGATCAAGAACATCCGTCCAGGCACCTTTTCTGTTGTAGCCGCCCATGCGGCAAGGAGACTGGGGTGTTACGTCAATCTTCGAGATTCCAAACTCTATGTTCATTCCAACTCCAACTCTTCGCGGCACACGCCGCCCAAACATCGGAAATAGAAATACAAAAAGAGAAGGGCGTCATGGACGCCCTTCCAATGCGTCCTGCCACACGCAGGCCGTAGAAAACTTAACGCTCGGAAACGGGGCCATTCTCGAGCTCATCCGCCGTAAAGCCCAGGAAATACGTGCCCAAGGCGCTCACAAGGAAGCCTGCACCAGCAGCGATTCCAAAGTTGATGAGATTCTGGGTCCCGCCGCCCGCAAACGCGAGGAACTCCAAGAAGTTAGATGCCGCGCCGGCAGTATAAACCGTGGCTCCGAGAGCGATTGCAAGCGCACCGGCAACAAAGGATCCGATAATCTTCCAGACAAACACGCGGCGATAGCGCAGCATCATGCCGTAGATGAAAGGCTCGCCGACGCCTCCGACAATGTTTGCGACCAAATAGCCGAATGCCATGCTCTTCTCGTCTTTATCGCGCAGCTTGAGCCAGGTCGCCACCTCGCAGCCGAAGGTCGCCCAAAGGCTAACGCCCGTCGCAACCAAAACAAAGCTGTCGGTTCCCACAGTCATATAGTTAGCGATGGCAATCATCGCAACCGCCACATGCATGCCGGTAATAATCATTGGGCACCAAAGACCCGCCAGAATACCTCCTCCGAGGATGGCGGCGATACCACCGGAAGTACCAAGGAACTCAAAACCGGCGGCGAGGGCATTACCGGCCCATGAACCAACAGGGGCGAGAGCGCAGAGAGACACAGGAACAGCGACGACCATGGTAAGGAAAGGCGCGAAAACCGTTGAAAGGGTATCTGGCACATATTTGCGGAAGAAGCGCTCGATATAACTCATCGCCCACACGGACAGAAGAATGGGAAGGACCGTCTTTGTGTAGTTTGCGGCGACGCAGGGAATGCCATAAACGGAGAACTGAGCTCCATCGGTCGCAAGCTGAATCATGGTCGGGTCGATAAGAATGCCGCCCATAAAGGCACCGAGGACAGGCGTTACGCCAATGTTCTTAGCCGCATTATAGCCAAGGTAGATGGGGATAAAATAGAACGCTGCGTCATAAACCATGTTCATCAGAACATAAAGGTCGCTTGTGTCGGACAGCACGCCCGCCATCGTAGGTCCCAGCACCACCGCTACGGTCTTGAACAGGCCAGCACACATTAGGACGGGGATCATAGGCACCATGGAGCTTGACAGGTAGTTGAGGATGTTATTGCCAATAACCTTAGGTGTGAGCTTCTGCTTAGGAGCATCAAGGTTCTCGTCGATGGCGTCCTGCTTGGCAAAGCCGCCGATCTTGCAGAGCTCGTCATAAACCTTGGGCACGTTTTGGCCCACGATTACCTGGAACTGCCCTCCGGAGATTTGAGCACCCAACACACCGCCAATCTTCTTCACTTCTTTGATATCGGGGGCATCGATATCTTTGAGGTTAAAACGCAGGCGCGTCATACAGTGCGCAACAAACGTCACGTTCTCCTTGCCACCGACGGCCTCGAGCACGTCCGCTGCGATTTTCTTATTGTCAGTCATAGCTGAACTCCCTTGCTTTTCTGTCTTCCCGTTTGCGCACACGCGAAGAACCGATTACGGCAGGCCTGACACGAGGCAAATCGAGAAAAGCAAGAAGAAGACAAAAACAGAAGAGCCCCAAAGCACAAAGCGGACAGGGAACTGTCTACGTCATGCTTCGAGGCTCTTCTCGAATAACACCTTATGTGACTATGAAACTACATCCAACAGTTGCTTTTACGAAAGTCGAAACCGGCAAACGGTCGAATTTCGGCGATGAGCGGTCAATCAGGACCTGGATCCCGCGCAGACGCGATTGACATGGAGCATCAGGTAGACCTTCTCTTCATCGGCGAGCGCGGCGTCAAAGCGTTCTTCGATAAGCGCGGCCATGCGGTCGACGCACACGGCCACATCGGGATGCTGCTCGCAAAGCGGCCCATAGAGCGCACCGTTCTCCGTGTTGAGGGGCTCTCCTGTCTGCACGCGCTCCAGCAGGTAGCGCACGTGTGTGGCATAGCGGCAAAAGTCAAAGCCGTCGCGGTCCACACAAACCCCCAGCTCGGACTCGATGATCTTGGTGAAGTTCTCGAGCATCACCTCGTCCTTACGCACCGTATTGGATTTGGCCTTTGAAGACGAGGCGACCACGCTGTTGACGATGCAGAGCGCGATACCGCTCGCCTCCCCCCGCGGCATCTTAACGTTGAAGCCGCGATTGATGCCCTCGAGCGCGAACTGGGCGATCTTGTACTCGATGGGGTACATCTGCTGCACGTCATAGGAAAGCGGCATCTGCACAAACATATGCTCGCGGCAGCGCTTGATGGCAAAAGCGATATGGTCGGCCATGGTAAAGGGAAGGTTTGCCGAGAGTTCACGCGAAATGTTGGAGCGGGCGATATCGGCGATCTGGGCGGAAAACTCCATCACCTGGGGATCAATCTCGTCGAGCAGCGCTAGGTAGCGCGAGTCGACACCGTAGAAGGTTCGCTCAATCTTATCGAGCGTGACCTCATCGGGGCCGTTGGGAAACCCGATACCGCGACCAATTGCCACGAGTTCACGGCCCTTGGCGTTTACGCAGATAACCGTATTGTTATTGATCCGCTTAAGGATTTTCATGTCGCTCCCTACCCGGCGCAAGCAACAGCGCCACGAGCTCGATTATTTCACGGGATTTCAAATCCGGTCAACCTTCCTTCCGGCAACCGAGCAATTCGCCCCGTATTCATTCGATCAGTTTGAAGAGGGACTTCGCTGCTTTGATGAGTTGATGGTGTTGCGGACGAGTCCATCTGCGGTTCACACCGACTGGGTACCCTTGGGGCTAAACAACCTGTCGTAGCACTAAACGAACCGGGAGGACCCCGTATGACAACCAAGTACACCGACGCGCCGCGCACGCGCGTCATGACACCGGCATCGCTCAACAACGGCGTGCACGAGAACCATTCCATCGGACAGACCATGGCCATTGCGCCCAAAAAGGGCCTTTTCGACGACATTTCCATTCCCCAGATCATCGCCGGCGCCGCAGCTGCCGCCACGAGCGTGGCGCTTGCTTCAAAGATCGGCATTGCCGGCTCGGTGATTGGTGCCGCCGTGAGCTCAGTCATCACTGTTGTGTCCTCGCAGGTCTATCGCCACTTTATCTCCGCCAGCGCCGAAGCAATCAAGGGCACGCATGCCGCTGTCGACTACCCTACCGGCGCCTACGAGCCCGTTGAGCCCAATGTCGAGGAGCACCTGGGTGGCGCCGCAACCACGCAGGAGATGCGCCAGGTTGCGGGACGCGCGACCACGGCGCGCGTCGCTCCCAACAGCCTGCGCGCCAAGGCGGCGGCTGAGCGCAGCCAGACGCAAAAGAAGGTCATCGTCTTCTCGATCGCTATCTCCATCGTCGCGGTCATCGCCTGCGCCGGCGCCATCCTTATCACCACTGCCGGTGAGGGTCTGGGCGAGCGCCCCGAGCCAATCCTTTCGTCGCGCACGACCGAGAGCGATGCAAATGGCAACACCCAGTCGCAAGATCAGCAGGCACAGACGGACGATACGCAAGACAGTTCTACCTCTGCCAATTCGTCCTCGAACACCCAAAACCAATCGCAGGGCGTCGATTCCTCTGCGAACAACAGCGGCACGCAATCCGGCACGACTGACTCAAGCCAAACGACTGACGGCTCTCAACCGAGCACGGGCGACCAGGCGAATGGCAATACACCGAGTACGGGATCTACCGACAACAGCAACACCAACAGCTCGAGCGGAACCGCGTCCGGCACGACATCTGACAGTTCAAGCCAAGGCACGACATCGGGCAACTAAGCACATTTGCCTCTCATAGATAACCGACCTGTACAACGGGCGCGAATCGAAAGCGGTTCGCGCCCGTTTGCCTTGGGCGCCGCCATGGCGAACGTCATGCGATGGTAAGATGCTTTACATGTGTAAAGAGGAGATTTGCCATGAGCAAGACAATAGTTAGGCCCACGCTTTCGCTGGGCAACCACATCTATCTGTATCGCCTGCTGCGCGATGCGATTGGATGCGGCAAGCAGACGTTTATGACGCAGGTCGAGGAGGCGCTCGCCGCTGGCGACATGACCGCTTATGACCTGGGCTTTGAGTCCACGCGCGAGTTGCTCGAGGAACTCGACGACTGCATTAAGCTGACCGTCTTTAAGGGCGGTCGCCTGTATGCCACTGTCATCGCCAACGAGGCATGGGATGCCGCCCTTGCCAAGGGCGAGGACAAGCCCAAGGCTGCCAAGGGCGCCAAGCAGTCCTACAAAAAGAAGAAGCGCGGTGAGAAGGACCTCAAGGCCGTGCGCCCCAAGCACGTTAAGCGTCCCGAGCCCGAAGCCATGGCTGAAGCCGCGCCGGAGCCCGAGCCCGAGACAGAGATCGAAGTCGCTATTGAGGTAACAGCAGAAGCCGAAACCGAAATCGCCGCCACGACTGATCCCGAAGTCACATCAGAGCAGGAAGCCACTGCGGAGCTCAACGAGGCTCCCAAGTCGACAACCGAAGAAGCCGCTGACCAGCCCGAGACGTCTGCGTTCCAAAACAGCGATGTCTTTGGCAACAAGGCCGAGGACGATCAGTCCGATGAGCCCGCCGATCAAGACGCTACCGAGTCGACGCCGGAGCCCGAGACACCGCAGCCCGCCATCTCGCTCACGGTCGTCTATGACCCCGAGAACGCAAACGCCGGCATCACCACCATGGCCTCCACGCCCATCGAGGCAAAGCTGTCTGTCGAGGCAGAGGACGCCCCGCAAGCCGATGCCAAAACCGAGACTGAAGACACATCCGTCTCCGTGGAACCGACAGATTCCGCAGTTAAGCCGGAACCGGTGCCTGAGTCTGCACCCGTCATCGAGTCCGCATCCGAACCTGTCTATGACCAGATTCCCGCACCGGCTCCGGTCCCCGCTGCAGTACCGGCCCCCGCACCTGCAACGCCCGCCATCCCCGAGGACTTCCCCGTCGATTTCGCAACCGAGGTCTTCTGCCCCGGCCCGTTGCTACACCAGCTGTCGACCTATCTCCCCTACGGCGCCGACACGCTCGGCATCGTCGGCGAGTACTACTGGATCGCCCGCGAACGCGGCACCATCGAGGCCGCGCGAAACCGCGCAATCTTCCCCCTGCGCTACACGCAGGCCGGCGAGCGCCACGAAGTCACCGTGCGCATCCGCCGCAACACCACCGGAGGCCTCGGAGCCACCTGGACCGTCGACAAGGTTGAAGAATCCAACGAATAGCAAAACGCGGCGAACGTCACAAAAACGTTCGCCGCATTTTTTATTCTCCCAGGTTGAGCATAAGTTCGTGTGACAAAGGGGCTGTCCCTTTGCCACATCAAACTAGTCCCTGGTAAGTTTCCTGTGGATACGATGCGGCTGGGCTGCGTCCTCGCCCAGGCGCTCGATGCGGTTGGCCTGATAGGCCTCGAAGTTACCCTCAAACCAATACCAGTTGCCCGGGTTCTCATCGGTGCCCTCCCACGCCAGGATGTGCGTGGCAACGCGGTCCAGGAACATACGATCGTGGCTAATGACCACCGAGCAGCCCGGGAACTCGAGCAGCGCCGCCTCGAGCGAGGACAGCGTCTCGACGTCGAGGTCGTTCGTGGGCTCGTCGAGGAGCAGCAGGTTGCCGCCCTGCTTGAGCGTAAGCGCCAAGTTCAGACGGTTGCGCTCGCCACCGGAGAGCACGCCGGCGCGCTTCTGCTGGTCCTGACCCTTAAAGCCAAAGCTCGCCACATAGGCGCGGCTCGGGACCTCGGTCTCGCCGACCATCATGTGGTCCAGGCCGTCCGAGACGACCTCCCACAGGTTCTTGTCGGAGTCGATGCCGGAGCGGTTCTGGTCGACGTAGCTGATCTTGACGGTCTCGCCCACTTCGAGCTCGCCCGAAGTCAGCGGCTCCAGGCCCACGATGGTCTTGAACAGCGTGGTCTTACCGACACCGTTGGGGCCGATCACGCCCACGATGCCGTTGCGCGGCAGGGTGAACGAGAGGTCGTCGATGAGCACGCGACCGTCGAACTCCTTGTGCAGGTGATGAGCCTCGAGTACCTTATTGCCCAGACGCGGGCCCACAGGAATACGGATGTCGGTCCAATCGAGCTTCTGGCTTGCGCGTGCCTCGGCCTCCATCTCCTCGTAGCGAGCCAGACGGGCCTTGTTCTTTGCCTGACGGGCCTTGGGCGAGCTGCGCACCCACTCGAGCTCGGCCTCCATGCGCTTGGCGAGCTTGGCGTCGCGGTTACCCTGAGCCTCGATACGGGCGGCCTTGGTCTCCAGATACGTGGAGTAGTTGCCCTTGTAGGGATAAAGGTGACCACGGTCGACCTCGCAGATCCACTCGGCAACGTTATCCAGGAAGTACCGATCGTGTGTGACGGCAAGCACCGCGCCCTGGTAGTTGTGCAGGAAGTGCTCGAGCCACAGGATCGACTCGGCGTCCAGGTGGTTCGTGGGCTCGTCGAGCAGCAGCAGATCGGGAGCCTCGAGCAGCAGCTTGCACAGGGCCACGCGGCGGCGCTCGCCGCCGGAAAGCACGTTGACCGGCATGTCGGAATCGGGCAGCTGCAGGGCGTCCATGGCCTGGCCGAGCTTGGAATCGATATCCCAGCCGTCGGCGGCATCGATCTCGTCCTGGAGCTTGCCCATCTCGGCCATGAGGGCGTCCATGTCGCAATCCGGGTCGCACATCTCCTCGCCGATCTTGTTGAAGCGATCGACCTTTGCGATCATGTCGCCAAACGCCATGCGCACGTTCTCGATGACGGTCTTGTCGTTGTCGAGAGGCGGCTCCTGCTGCAGAATGCCCACGGTGTAGCCGGGAGTGAGCCTGGCATCGCCGTTGGAGACCTCCTCGATACCGGCCATGATCTTGAGCAGGGTCGACTTGCCCATACCGTTGGGGCCCACGACGCCGATCTTGGCACCGGGATAGAAGCTCAAGGTCACGTCGTCAAGGATCACCTTGTCGCCATGAGCCTTGCGAGCCTGATACATCTGGTAGATAAACTCCGCCATTTGCCTGTTTTATCCTTTCTACCTGCTGTTTCCCTATTCTTGTTTTCGTTTTAGTGGAAACGAAATGAGGTAACCAGCTCTGAAACTAAACGAAAAAGGGGCATGGTTGCCCACACCCCCTAATACTACCTGGGAAAAGTCCCCCGGAACATACTATGAACTGCGTACGCTAGTTTTCCGCAACCTTAACGAGCGGCTCACTGCGATTTGCGCCACAGCAGATACGAATAGACGTAGGCAGCTCCAGCTGAACCAAACGCCAGAACCGCAATCACCGCGGCGACGACTTCGCTCGAAAGCACCGCACCTGCCACGCCCATCACAATCAGGCCAATACCCAGCACCATAACGCAGGCGCCGCCAAAACGCTGCGTACGGCGCCAGTTCTCGGGATCGGCAAGCGCCCAAGGTGTCTTGATACCGAGCGTATAGTTCTGCTTCACACGCGGCAAGTAGTTGCCTACGCCGATGATCAGCAAACCGACAACACCGGAAATCAGCACGTTAACCGAACCGACCGCCGGCACCACGCCCCAGACCGTAAGCTCACCCAACCAGCTTATGGCGCACATGAACAAGGTGAAGGCGATTACGAAGCCCTGATAGAACTTGCCCGAGGTCCGATACGCCTCACCTTTGGGGTCGATGCGCGGCACCACGCAGAACATTGCGAGAAGCGCCAGAGGCAGCACGCCGAGCGCGGAGGCCATCCAGCTAGGACCCCAACCGTCGACGGCGCCGTTCGCGCCCCAGTGCGTGGGAATCTGCGCAGGCAAGCTCGGCATCACCATGAGGTGCGCTACGACATTGGCGACGCACAGAGCGACCAGCGCAACCCACACGCGCGACGATACCCCCGTGGGGTGAATGCCCTTGTTTTCGTTATTCATCCTTATCACCTTCAGTGTTTGTAAAGCCCATAAACCAGCCAATTAAATCCTGCATGACGGTGGTGTTTAAGCTGTATACGATGTTTTGGCCATGGCGCTCGTCGGTCACCAACCCGGCGTTTTTGAGCGTCGCCAAATGATGGCTCAATGACGGCTTGCTGATGTCAAAATGCTCGGCAAGCTCCCCGGCCGTACAATTGCCCTCGCGCAGCAACTCCAAAATGCGCCGTCGCGTTGGATCGGCAAGCGCCTTAAAACCCTCTCCCGGCATAGGACCTCCTCTCACTATCTCTCACGACGCGCACAGTATACTCGTTATTTAGATGTTTGTCTAATTATCTAATTTGATACTACGTATAGAACATTCGTTCGTTTTTAGATACAATGGGCCCAGAAGCAGATGGGTCAGCTCCCTCTTACCAAGAAGGAGATGGACTATGAGTATTGACGATGTCCTGACGTTGTTATTGCTTGTAATCGCGGCCGTGGAGCTCGGCATCCACATTGGAGGTCGAATGAAATAGCCGCCCCCGCGTAATGCGAAGACGGCCACTTCTCACGCCATAAACGTGTTTCGGAGTTGGCTAACCCGCGGCAACGGGTGCCATCTGCTTCATCTTATGCGAATCCCGATCTCATTTCAACAAGCCCCTAGGGCTCAAATGGAATCGTGATAATCCCTATAATGGCGATAGCCCAAACACGATCCGCTTCCCCATCGGAGGACATCTATGACCGAAACCGCAGCCGCAGCTCCCGTCGAGACACGCGACACCAAGCTCGAGATCATCATGGGCCGCGAGGCGCTCAATAAACTCGCCAACGCCACGGTGCTGGTGCTGGGCTGTGGCGGCGTGGGATCCAACTGCTGCGAAGCGCTCGCGCGCGGCGGCATCGGCCATTTTGTGATCCTGGACAAGGACATCATAGCGCCCAGCAACATCAACCGCCAGGCCGTCGCCTTTCATAGCACCATCGGCAAGCGCAAGGTTGACGTGATGGAAGCCATGATCCACGACATCAATCCCGCCGCCACCGTTATCAAACGCACCGAATGCTTGCTGAGCGACAACATCGATGATTTCTTCGCGGGCGTTTTGGAGCAGACGGACGGCAAGCTCGACTACGTCGTCGACGCCATCGACACCATCTCGGCCAAGCTCACCATTGCCAAATATGCTCAAGACCACGACATTCGTTTGGTTAGCTCCATGGGCGGGGCCAACAAGCTCCATCCCGAGTGCCTCCGCTTTGCCGACATTTTCGATACGGTACGTGACCCCATGAGCCGCATTATGCGCAAAGAATGCAAGAAGCGCGGCATCAAGAGCCTGCTCGTACTGTTTAGCTGCGAGGAATCGGTTAAGACACAGCCCCGCGACCCTTCCAACATCCACGAGCGCACCGAGCTGGGAACTGCCAGTTTTATGCCGCCCATCATGGGCCAGATGATCGCCGGCGAGGTTATCCGTCAGATCAGTGGCCGCGGCACCGAGCGCGTGCGCGCCGATGGCCAGCGCCTAGACTAGCAGGATGTCCTGCGATGGAACCGCGATTCTTTGACACGCATTGTCATCTTGATTTGACGCTCAGCCCCGATGCTGCAGCCAGCGAGTCGGCGGCGTTGGGTCTGGGGCTCTTTGACTGCGGGGTCGACCCACGCGACTTCGCGGCAGCAAAAAAGCGGGCCAGCCGCCACCCAAACATTATCGCGGGCGCCGGCCTCCATCCCTGGTGGCTCGCCGACGGCCGCTGCGGTCCTGCCGAAGTCAATCTGCTTTGCGAAGATGCTGCCCAAGAGCGCTATATCGGCGAAGTCGGACTCGACTTTTCCGCGCGCTTTGCTGGAAGTGAGCTGCTACAAATACAGGCACTTAACCGGCTCTGCGATACACTCGTGCAGCATCCTCTTACCGGGCGCGTGATATCAATTCACGCCGTTCGTTCAGCGGGAGCCGTACTGGACGTCCTCGAATCGCATGGACTACTCATCCCAAACTCCGACTCCCCCGTTATCATCTTCCACTGGTTTAGCGGCACTTCGGACGAACTCGTCCGCGCGCGTAATGCGAGCTGTAATTTTTCCGTCAACGAACGCATGCTTGCGTCTAAACGTGGACGTGAATATGCCCGACAGATTCCACTCGACCGTCTACTGCTCGAGACCGATGCGCCGGCCGAGCCAAACACAGAAACAAGCGCGCAGTCGCTCATCAGATCGCTCACAAGGACCTCGGAACACATCGCCTCACTCAAAAACTGTGACATAAAGCGCATCGAATCGGCAGTTTTAGCAAATGCGCACTCTGTATTTGACCTTCGCTAACCCCTGTGGGCAAAAAATGCCAAGGGACATGCGAATCACACAACGCAGTCCCTATTGGAAGGCAGTACAATTCGGCAGCATTACACCAATTCGTGCATGAGATCACAGTTGCGTGCATACAATTCGTCAAAGATATGACGACGCGACGCATATAACTCGTGGGCAGCCATATCGGGCACGATTGTTTGCGCAACGCCAAGGACTTGGGCGAGTTCATCCCATGATGCATAGGCGCCACCTGCGAGAGCTGCCATGATGGCATCACCGAAGCATGCGCCCACCGTAACCTTGGCAACCGAGACCTCGCGCCCGCATACGTCGGCGATAGCCTGCATCCAAACTGGATTCTTGGTTCCACCTCCGACAAGCATAATGCGCCCAATTGGCAGTCCATGCTCTCGCTCGATAATGTCGACATGGGATGCAACGGTATACGCGACGCCTTCCAAGGCAGGCGTGAACCATATGGGCTCGCGTATGCCTTCCGGTCAGGCCAAAGAAGACGCCACGCGCCTCGGGATCGTTGAGCGGAGTACGCTCCCCCGCAAAGTACGGCAGACACACGAGCCCATCGGCACCCGGCGCCACATCGGCGGCATCATGCGCCATAACCGAATATGCATCGGGGCCACCGTGGCCCTCGGCCTCCACGGCGTCGCGATACAGCTCTTGGCGCAACCACGATGTGAGCGCACCCGCCGTATTGGTCCCCGCGCAGATCCCGTAAGTTCCGGGAATGATAAACGTCCCTGGCCACAGGCGGGCATCATCGACCATATGATCAGCTAGGTAGATGAAATACGCCGTGCTCCCCAACTGAACCATCATATCGCCGGGACGAAATACACCCGTCGAAATGGCCTCGGCACCAGAGTCGCCCGTTCCCACTAAGACAGGTGTCCCTGCCGCGAGCCCCGTCGCCTCAGCCGCACACTGCGTAATCACCCCGGCAATATCGGTAGCCGACATTACCTCCGCCATCTGGTCAGGCCGGCAGAAACGAGCACATTCCCGAGCATCAACCTTCCAAGTGTAGCGGTCATATAGGGGAAGAAAATCCTCCGCTAAATAACGGTCCACCGTAAAACGCCCCGTCAACTTTGCGCATAGAAACGATGACGCCGTCAGGAACTTCGCGGCACGTTCGTGCACCTCGGGCATATTCTGCTTAAACCACAAGATCTTGGGAGCAATATCTGACGAACAGGGATCGTGCCCGAAAAGCTCGCGTGCGCGATCTGACCCATATTCGGAAAGGAGCTCGTCAATCTGCGGCTTCGAACGTGCATCGACTCCATACAAAATCGCGGGCGCCAGCGCGTTGCACTCGGTATCGACCGGCACGCAGTCGCAACCCAATGCGGAAAGGCCCACGCATCCAATCTGCGCCGCGTTAACCCCCGATCGCACCACCAGCTCGCGCGACAAGCGGCAAAAATCGCCCCACCAAACTGCCTCCGCATCATGCTGATACCATCCATCACGCGGGTTGTCCGTCTCGTGTCCACAAGAGGCTTGGCAAACGATGTTGCATCGATCATCGATTAAAACGCCTTTAGAGGCGCTTGTCCCAATATCAATACCCAGATAGAGCGCCATAGGTGCCTACTCCCCTCGCGCCGCACGAGCGGCAGCCATAAAACGAACTACCCGCTCAACATCAACCGGGGCATCCAGCTTTCCGTCGCGCTTTAAGCACGTGCCGACAAACGCGCCATCGTAGTGAGCAAATACGTCAGCCACGGTATTTTCGCGACAACCGGTGCCACATACCACAGGTACTTCGCCAACACGCTCGCGGACCTCATCGGCAAGCTCGCCCGAAGCGCCACGACCGGCAGCCGAACCGCCGATGACCATCGCATCCGGTAGGCAATTAAAGAGAAGTGAATCGGCAATGTCCGCAGTCGTGCGGTCGTTGAGATAAACCTCCCCCTCGCTCGTGATGAAATGAAAAAGCTTGAGGTCGTCCAGGCGCAGCGCCGCCTTGCGACGCATGGTGTGAGCGAAATCTCGGTTAATCAGCCCGAGATCACCGGCCCAGGCACCGAAAAAATTGCAGCGCGTGAACTGCGCATCGACGGCAGCGCACAGCTCGATTGTGGCATCACCATCGTAAATTGCCTCAGCTCCCCAAGGGGTCGACAAATCATGGGACAGAGTCCCGATTACATGGCCCATCGATGCAAGGGTTGAGGGAGAAACGTGCTGCTCATAGGGCATCGAGAGCTCATTGGTAATCAAAATGCCATCGACACCGCCCTGCTGCAACGCCTCGAGATCGCGCTTGGCGGCTTCCACGACCTGCGATACGCTTCCGCCCGGGTAATACAGCGGATCGCCCGGCAGAGGACGCAGGTGCAGCATTCCGATAACCGGCTTTTCGTTCTTGAACATCGAAGTTAGAAACGACATAACGTGCTCCTTCATAGGGTTATTGCAGGGACGTTACTCCCCCAGCACCTCGACGTACACTTTTCGCTTCTGCGGACCGTCAAACTCCGCAAGATAGATGTTCTGGGCACTTCCGCACACGATGTGGCCATCTTGGACGGGAAAGAAGCAACTGTTTCCACAAATCATGCTCTTGATATGCCCACAGGAGTTGTTGCCGGTGGCTCCATAGCTCGGCAGGAAGTGTGCATGCGCATAGGGGGCATCGAGTGGGGCGATGCGATCAAGCGTCTCCATAAGATCCGTCTCCACGCAGGGCAGCCCCTCGTTTACCACGATTCCACAGGTCGTATGCGACAAAATAATCGCCGCCAAGCCATTGGTCACCGAGCTGCGTTCGATGGCAGCGTGCACGTCTTCGGTAATATCGATGAACTGGTCCGGAGCAGTCGATAGATAGCTCAATGTCTCGAGCGTCACCATGTTTACTCATCTCCTTCAAGAAAACGCAGGGCATTACCCCAGTAGAGCCTTTCTCGCGCATCATCGCGCATGGGCACGGTATCGAGCGCCCGCTTGAGTTTGAATGCACGGAAGCGCGGCGTATTGCTGGCGAACATCACTTGATGCGATAGCGCGCGCTCATACCACAGCGGCCCCATATCGACCGTGAAAAGACGCTGCATCATCTCCTCGGGCGAATCGATGTAAGTGATAGAAGTGTCCGTGTAGCAGTTGGGATACTTGAGCAGCATCGCCACGGTCTCGCGCACCCAGGGCCAGCCAAAGTGGGTCAAACTAAAACGCACATTTGGATGCGTTGCGATTGTGTGCTCAAATGCAAGCGGGTTACTGCGCGAGAGCTCTGCACCCGGCTCCCAAGACATACCGGCATGAAAAACCACCGGCTTGTTATAGCGCTCGCACAGCTCGTAAAGCGGCTCGGCCACGGCATCTTCGGGGGCAAAACCCTGCTTTGCCGGATGCAGGCAAAGCCCCTTTGCCCCCAACTCGGTAAAGGCGCGCTCCAATTCGCCTGCGGCACCGCTCACCTGCGGATCTACGCTCGCAAATCCCCACAGACGATCGGGATGCGCGGCAACCAGCATGGCAATCTGGTCATTGGTGCCAAAGTGCCCTCCGCATGCCGTGGTTACATCGAGCGGCATGAGCACGCTCTTCTGCACGTCGCAGACGTCCATCTCGACTTGAAGCTCATCCCAATCCATAGGGCCCATATGCCCCATACCAAATTCTCGTGACCAAAAACCGAATCCATCAGGCTCATCACCCGGCGTACAGATCTCGCCGTAGAGCATGGGCTGGACCAACATGTCGATAACCATTTCGTACTCCTTTCCAGGCATTTGACCCTAGTACGGCTCAAACGAACCAATCACTCGGGACGACAGCTCAGCGCCCGTCTTCATACACGCCGGAATATCAAGACCATCGATCACGCCCTTGGTAAACCCGGCAATATACGAATCGCCGGCACCCACGGTATTAACGACCCTCTCCGCCGGTACGATCCCGCACTCATAGAAGCGCTCACCGTCATAGGCAATGCTCCCCTTCTCGCCAAGCGTGGCAACCGCAACGCGCGGTCCCAATTCCTGCACGTGGCGTACCCAGTCCCGCAGCTCCGGAGTGTCCTCTTCAAACGACATGAACGCATAATCTACGTAAGGAAAATGAGCCTCGCATGCATATTCGGGATCCTGGCTGAACACCGAGAAGTCCATAACCACCGTCTTGCCCGCATCATGCCATTCGGGCAGGAGGTCCAAACAATTGCCAAACAGGTCGGTATGAATGATGTCATGCTCTAGGATAAACGCCCGGTCATCTTCATTCGGACGATATGTCTCCATTACGCCATCGATTGCCTCGAGATGCACGCGATCGACGCCGTCTTTCAATGCCATGAGCATCACCGAGGTGTCGCCATCCTCCACCCGCAGATGAGAGATATCAAACCCCTCGGCGGCCAGCGCCTCTCCCATCTTGTCTCCGTACTCGTCCTTGCCGACAACCGACACGGCGGATACCGAAACGCCCATTCGTGCAAGATGGATACCCCAGTCAATGCCATTACCAGTCGGATAGAACACGCCGATGTTTTGATAGACGTCCGCACAGCAAAAACCAGCCGCACACGCTTTAATACCCATGGTCTTCTCCAATGTTCAAAAGGGGACCCACCACATGGCGAGCCCCCTTTTCGCGTTTCGCTTATTGTTTTGCATCGGCTGTCCAAGGCCTCATAGCCAGACCGCCGTACGCTTTCTTAAGCTATTCGACGATTGGTGCTCCGTGGCCCCAAGAACCTTCCATGCCGCACACGGTCGAGGCAAACCCGGCAGCAAAGTCGAGCGCGCGCTCGATGGCCTCGGCGCCACCCTCACCACGCTTGGCGGAATCGAGATAGCACATCAAAAACGAGGTGAGGAACGAGTCGCCCGCCCCCATGGTGTCCTTCATATCCGTTACCGGTTTAGCCAGCTGGCGGTAATAACGCTCGCCGTCGTAAGCGATGCAGCCCTCGGCGCCCGCCGTAGCCGACACAAAACGCGGACCCAAGCCCTTCACCCATGCCAGACGCTCGCGAATCTCGTCCTCACTCGAGGCATCCGCCGCACTAAAGAAAGCGAAATCGACGTAGGGCGCAATCTGCTCGTAGTACTCGTCGGTGGAGTCGTCCGAAAAGTCAAAAGAGACCGTGACGCCCGCAGCCTTCAGCTTGGGCAGCTCGCGCTCGGTAAAGCAATAGTTGCCCGAATGAACCACATCGAACTGCTTCATGTACGAAAGGTCAAAGCGATCGAGGACATAGCGCGCATCGCCACGGATGCCGCCCTCGTTGGAGCCAAGGAAAACACGGTCACCGTCAACGACGGTCACGCGAGCCGCTCCGTTCTCGCCAATCATCTGCTCGCACTTGTCAAGCTCAATACCCTCATCCTCGAGGCTTGCAATGACATGCTCGGCAGCGGCGTCATTGCCAAAAATGCCCATGTATGCGGAGCGTGCGGCACCGCATTTCTTGGCATAAACGGCAAAGTTCACCGCATTGCCGCCGGGATACATGGTGTGGATATGCTCGTAGCGATCGACGACGTTGTCGCCAAATCCGAGCGCGTTAACGTTAAATGCCATGGCCTTTATCCCTTCTAGTACTCGACGACGCCCATGTAGCGACGGAAATCGGGATCGTGATCAAACACCTTGCCGCGTGCGGCACGCAGCTCGCAGTTCATGGCGTAGAACAAAACCGGATCGAGATAGGCGCGGACGCTCGCCGGCACGGCCTCCATGCCGTACTCCTTGGCATCGAGCACCATCAGCGTATCGGTATGCGTCTCGAGGAATGCCAGGGCGCGCTCGTCCATAGGGCGGCACTCGCTGGAGCCCATCTGCAGGAAGTAAAAAACGCCATCCTGAGTAGCCTCGAAGGGGCCGTGGAAGTACTCGGCGGAGTGGATGTAGCTGCAGTGCTGCCACTGCATTTCCATAAGAGAGCAGATGGCAAAGCCATAGGTCTGGCTAAAGTTGGGACCGCTACCCAAGATATAGAAGAACTCATGCTCCTGGCAAAGCTTGGCAAAGCGATCGCCCAGCTCGGCATTCACCTTCTCGCGTGCCGGGGGAAGAATCTTATCCATCTCGGCGATGCCGGCATACATATCGGCAAGATCGGCGTAGCCCTCCTGCTGGTCGAGCAGCTCGGCCGCAAGCGACAGTGAAATACCGGCGGGAACCTCGGCCTGCGGCACGCCCTCGCCCCACGGATAGACCCACGTGGTCCACTTGCCGGAGTCAATCTTGGATCCAGCGTTGTCGGTCTGGGCGATCACCGTAGCGCCGGCAGCAAGGGCAATCTCGCAGCCCTCGACGACCTCGGGGGTGTTGCCACTGTGGCTGCAAGCAATGACCAGGGAGTTCTCACCCAAGCGGCGCGGACGCATAATGTCGAATTCACGCGCGGTATAGATATACGAAGTGAAGGTGGTTGCCTCACGCTGCAGAAGCTCATGAGCTGGGATCAAATCGATCATAGAGCCACCGCAAGCAATCCAGTAGACGCTGTCGAACTTGCCCTTCTCGGCAATTGCTTCTTTAATCAGATCGTGTGCGTTCATATCCAGTTCCTTTCTTGTTTGGCCCGCAATCGATGACGTTGGCAGCGTGGCCGATAGTTGTTTTAGTCAATCAGATATTTCTCGAATGCGGCCATGTTCTTGGCATCTGCCGCCGCCGGATCATCGTAGTAACGACCGTCCGTGATTTCCTGGCCCAGCATGCCGTCGAAA
>OIEV01000518.1_pt1 | contig 26823 bp, 20 predicted proteins | sample 1581881 | NCBI WGS metagenome assembly OIEV01 (sample SAMN03279760, study PRJEB24777) | human gut metagenome | isolation source: fecal sample PR121 from 1 month old male Malay infant, vaginally delivered... | place: Singapore | collected 2005-09-16 | reverse complement strand
TCGCGCAGGTAGTCCTCGGCCTCTTCCTCGGAACACAGCTCGAAGGCTACGCCCTTCTGCTTGAGGTGCTCTATCTGCTGCTCGATCGTGAGGATCGGCTTCCTATCGTGGGGTTCGGCCATGCTCGTTCTCCTGTCATAAAAAGTATTGCCTATTTTACCAGCATGTTCTCGACATTCGGTGAAGGCCTCATCGTCGACTCATGGGCAAGCCGCCTGATACGACTCCCTTTCCCTGCCAGCAGCGCAGTCGCCTGACCTGCGGCTTTGGAATCGCGTTGGAAGCCGCCCTCGACCAATCATTTGCAGTTGTTGCGAGTGGCTTGTGCGTGATGCTGCGGTTGAGTTCCAGAAACGGGCGATTCCGCCCAATCGGGCATCCGAATCACGGCCGGAAGCTCCTTTGGGACAAAAACAAAAACTCAAAGCCCTGAGTTTGAAAAAAGTTTTTGAAGTTGTCCCAGCTTTTGTCCCCGAAGCCGACGAGACGCGACATCGCGTCATTCGGCGGCACGCGTTCCGTGTCGATGCCGAAAACTGGGTGCAACTGGAATGACGGGACGACAGAACCAAAGCCACCAGCGAAATAGTGGGAATAACAGCCCTCGAACCCTTTGGTTCGAGGGCTTTCTTTTTGCATCTCTACCTGGGAAAACGACCCAATTATTCCCGTGTGTCCCTACTGGGCGGTACAACGGAGTACTCGGCGGTACGGGAATAATTAGGCCCTGCGGGAATAATTCACAATTCGGGTCCCCCGAAGGCCGATTTCGAGCGGATGAAACTGACTTGAAACTGCGAGGCGGATTCAAGCCCTCTTCAATTGCATTCGCCCAGGTCAACAAATGGGAATAAAGAAATGCGAAAATCGGTTTCCGCAGTTTCAGTGACCCCGAATGCCGCCGAATAACGCCGTGTATTCTGAGCGTATTGCTTGCATTGTTGCATTATTTTCCACAATGCAAGCATGGAATAAATCGAAGTCATACGAGCCACCAACGACATCGCCTCTTCCCAAAGGGGGCTCTTCACATCTGTGCAGGCGAAGGTGCTCGGCGTCGAGCGGTACGCGCTCTCGAGGCGGGAAGGGCTCGGCAACATAGAGAGGCTCGCGAAGGGCGTCTACCGCATGGGCGGCTCGCCGAGCACGCGGGAGGAGGACGTCCTCGCGGCCTGACTGTCGATCGACCCGGGGAGGCGCCCCGTCGCCATGGGGGCGACGGCTGCATGGCTCTACGGCATCGGCGAGGTCAGCCCCTCGCCCTACGAGTTCTGCACGCCCGAGAGAAAGCAGACTAAGCGCCCGAACCTGATTCATCAGGAAGCGCCGCCTCGACCCGAAGGACGTGGCGATCGTCTCGGACATCCCGGCGACGAGGCCCTGGCTCACGGTGGTGGACCTGATAGACTCCGGGGAGGAACTGAGCCTGGTCGCGAACGTGCTCGCGGACGCGCTCGAAAGGGGCCTCGTCGAAGACGAGGGCGCGCTGAGGGAGAAAATCGACGCCGGGGGGGGCAAAAGCCGGGATGCCGGCGGGGGCCAGCCTGTACGATTCGTTAGCTAGGAGGCGGGAAGAATGACGTACGAGAACGGCGGTCAGCTCGACAGGGCCCTGAAGAGGGCCGTTCGCGACAGGGGCGGTGACCCCGGGGACGGCTGTCGTCGGGCTTTGCGCGACCGGTTCCTGCGCAGGGTGTTCAGCAACCCCGACGGCCGGTTCATCCTCAAGGGCGGAAGCGGGCTGCTCGCGCGCATCCCCGACGGCCGCGTCACGCGCGACATCGACTTCGCGACGGCATCTGTGTTTGATAGCGTTCAATTTACGGGTTGGGGCTGCGGTGGAAATCCTGGATCAAAAGAGGACCAGGATTTCCACCGCAGCCCCAAACCGAAAATCAGGCTTGACTAAACACAGACGGTCTGTTGCGCGAGCACTTCCCGAAGGGGACCGGCTTCTCTGCGGTCTCGGACGAGGAGGTCGAGCGGGTGTACGATGCCATCAACCGCAGGCCCCACAAACGCCTGGGGTTCAGGACGCCCTACGAGGTCCACTACTCAGAGGTGTTGCACTTGCTCTGAGAATTCAAGCTCGAAAAGGCGCAAGCAAAGGTATCTTGACTACGCTCTAAAGCGTGGCGTGAAGTCCGGCATCGTTGACGCGCTGAGGCTTCAGGGAATTGCCGCGAGTGAGGTTGACGCGGTTTCTGTTGTGGTTGACGAGCATTCGACTTCGATCGACGGAAAGTACAACCTGGCAGAATCGATTGATGAGGAGCTGAGCTGCGGCATGTTCAATCCAACGTGGCAGACCTCCTACCCTCCTGTATTTAGCGACTGGCTGCCCAAGATTCCAGTCTCCTATGTCGACTCCTCCAAGGTGGCTATGGTGAGAGCGGCTGACGTGACGGCGAACTGGGCATTTATGGCCGAGCGCGACAAAGAGACATATCCGCGAGCCTACGAGATGCTATCAAAGGCGACGGTCCTCGGGCTTCTGTAGCGTTGGACATGTAACTATCTGTCTTTTCAAAAGCCGTGAAGATCTTGGTGGATGATAAATTGCGATTTGTCGACCTGAGCGACGAAAGAGGCGAACTCTTGCTGAAGCTCAAGGGGAGGCAAGGGAACCGTCATTCTCTTTAGAGCTTCTTTGGTAATTGCCTCCCTTGTTGCTCCAGCCGCTCTTGAGCCGTTTAGCAGGAGTCTCTGATACGAATCGCTGATCAGCACCGTGTTCAATAGCACCGGCAGCATCCGTTTTTGGTCGACTCTGACAATTGAGACATGCTGATTAACACGTCCACCAGCCAATTCATCTGGCAAAAGACATGAACGAGCAACCGAAGCGCCAGTAATATTCAGAAGCACGTCACCCTTCATCAGCGTGACGCCTTCTAGTTTTGCGGCTTGTTCATCATCAATACAAGCAAGGTCCTTCCACACGAAACGACCGTTGTGAACATTCGTACTTCTGACCAGCGGAACACCTTCGGCCTTGTATGCCGTTTTGCCACCTCGTGGCGTTGCTCCGGAACCCAACTTGGTACAGAGGTCTTCAAGCCTAACGAAAGGCCATTTTTTACCATCGACCGGATCGCCAAATACCTCTACAAACCGTGATTTGACTTAACAGATATACCTTCTATGAGAGTCCCTTACGTTGTCCTGATCGACCATTGCGTACATCAACGTTGTGTCAATCTTTTGATGGCCAAGCAGCTTCTGCACCTGCTCGATGGGCATTCCTTTTCCAATTGCTTTGGTGGCCAGCGTTCTCCTGAACTTATGTGGGTGGACGTGTTTGACGCCTGCTTTTGTTCCCAAGGAGCGAAGGCGGAGCTCGACTCCGCTTACTTGCAGCCTGGAACTCGGCTTTGTGAGACTACAGAATAGCGCGGCGACGTTATCGCTGCGTTCTTGCAGGTAGTTGTTTAGGTGCAGCTTTGTAGTTGCATCAAAATAGACGACTCTCTCTTTGTTGCCCTTTCCGAGTACAATGCACTCTCGCCGATTTAGATCAACGTCTTCTCGATTGAGCGAGACGAGTTCGCCTATTCTCATCCCTGTTGAACTAAGAAGGTTGATGATTGCCAGATCCCTCTTGCAAGAACAGGCGTCTGTGAGGGCTATAAGTTCTTCATCAGAATATACGGACTTGACCGTTCTCTTTGAGCGAATCTTTTTAATGCGTCGTGCAGGGCTTTTGAGTATATGGTTCTCGTCTTCAAGCCAAGAGAAGAATGACGACAGGATGCGCCTGACGTTGTCGACGGTGATGCTCCCTGCGTTATTACCCATGGGATATTCGCTCAGGTATGTTCGTAAGTCATCTGAACTAATCCGGACAATTGGTTTTTTGATTGCTTCGAGCGCCCTTGTAAGTGTGGCCTTGTAGTACCTGATGGTCTTAGGCGAGCATCCCTCGATGGTTTTGGCTGCGAGGAATCGCTCCATGTACTTTGAGGCCTCGTCTTCGACATTGCTGAGCGCGTTCACTTCAAGTTCGATGCCCCTGAGTTCGCTCATAAGGACGCTCTCGAGATACGAAAGCACTTCGCCGCTAACGAGTGCCTGCATTTTTGTGAGAACCGCGTTTGCTATTTCGATCGTCGTGTGCATCAGTTCCTCCCATCCCGATATGGATGGGAGGAACGTATCACGCGAGGAATCGGTCTAGAAGGGCGTCGCGCTCTGCGGAAAGGGCGTCGACCTCTTGCTCGAGTGCAAATTGCGATTTGTCCGCCTCGGCAGCGAAGTCGGCGAACTCCTGTTGGAGGGACAACGGGGGAATTGCAATGGGAATAGCGGCCAAGTCTGCTGCGCTGATATTTGCCTGATGGACACTTCCCTTCGCTATATTACGAAGGACTCGCTTTCCTTCCTTTGAATTCAGGTAACCAGATACATATTCGGCAGAGCTGTGGTCAGCGAACCTTACGCACACGATGTACCCAGCAATAACCATGGTCTCTGACTGATGAAAAACGCAAGTTTTCCCAACCTTGTCAATGCTGTTGGTTCGATTAAAAAGCATATCGCCATAGCGGACGGTAGCATTTTCGAGAGCTTGGCCCTTTAGGGTGATTCGCTTTGTATCGGTTAGGTCAAGGATGCCGTCGTCGGTGATATTGTTCATTCGGATGTAGACATAATCGCCATCGGCGCCGGCTTTTACTGAAGTGCCGTAGTGCATTTCTATGCTGTAGTTGCCAATTGTTTCGATTGGCCATGATGCGTGCGTCTTGGTTCTAAACATCTCGACAAACCGTGATTTGACGCTCTCCTTGAGAGCGGCGATTTGCTGTCGTTTGCTATTGATTTCATCTGTTAAGCGATTGAAATCGTCGATGAGGGCTCTCTGCTCGGAGAGCGTCGGGACTGGGATGGGGTATTTGAGCAGCTCATCCTTGTCTCCGCGAGGCCTGCCGGTTCCCGTGAAGGTGGACATATCGTAGTCGAAGAAGTCCTTCTGCCACAGGAGCAGATGGAGAAACTCGGGCAATAGGCTGTCGGTATTTATGCTTCGGAATACCAAAACGTCCTTGGAGCACGCCCCATCGCGGTCTGCGAGCCAAATCTTCTGCAGATAGGGGCGAATATTGGAGACGAGCGTGTCTCCCTTCTTGTATGCGGTGCCAGCACTTGCCGGAAGCTCTCCACTATAGGCGGTTATGCCGCCACGGTCCTTGACCATGTTTTCCGTTGTTACGTAAGTGTCGGTGGTGATGGAACTCTGGGCCACGCTGTTGGTAACGTAGGATGTGATGTCTCTAAGCGTCTTGACTACGGTGCCCTGGGCGAACGAGCGGGGCTTGTAGAAAGAGCGGGGAATCGTAAGAGTCTCGTCGAACTTATCGGCATCAAAGTCAATGAAATCGGCGGTCTTGGCATAGTAGTAGTACTGGGCAAGGTCGCCGGGCTCAACCTGCTCGCCGGAGAACCATGCTCTGATGATGCCGCTTAGCGAGTTCGTGTCGTCCGATTCGTTGTCCGAATAGAGCACGCCCTCACCATCGATGGGCTGTATCCCCTCGTTGCCTTTGCGATTGCTCCATTTGTAGCCAAGGAAAGAGGCGATTTCCTTGGTCGTGTTAGGTGAGTTGATGATGAGCGTCTGTTCACCGCAGACGAGACCCCAAACGCGCAGGCGTTTGCGCTCTTCCTTGTGCGCATGGCGATAGAACAGCTCGTTCTCTGCTTTGAGCCGTGAGTTCTTGTCGGCCGCCTTCCAAGTCTTGCTCTTCCGAAGGGTCTTGAGCTCCTTCGATGATTCGAAAAGATGGCAATAAACGCTGAAGTGGCGAGTGTTTGCCCATTCGTTCCAGTTAGCCTCTCCTGCGAGAAAAGCCCGGTAAGTATCTCCGTCTACATTAATTGTGCCGAGATAAGCGTTGAAAGCGCTTTCGTCTCTCCAGCCAGTGAGCTTCCTGCGCTCAAAAACAGCGTCAACGAAATCAAGTGCGTTCGCATTGCGGGGCGGGATCTCGTCAAAGCGACGTAGGAACATAATTGCGACGTTTGTTCCTGTGGCCGCGAATGTGCCTGATCCAAACCTGGCGATGGAGACGATCTCGAAGGAGCTCAAAAGCACATCGCGTGCGGCCATGAAACTCGAGCTCGTGCTCTTGTCGAGGATCGAGGTGGGGAGGACGATGGCGGCGTAGCCTCCGGGCCGAACAAGCTGTGCCGCACGCTCGACAAAGAGGGTCTCGATTTCCGAGCCGCTATCGCTGATGGTTTCCAGCACTTTGAGTTCGTTGTTGTGAAGCTTGAGATGCGGTTTGAAGGCCGCTACAGAGTACGGGGGATTGGCGACAAGAATGTCGAAGCGTCCCCTGTCGGTTCGGCTGTCGATTCCCTTGTCGGGATAATTTTCAAGTCCGTCGCCGAAGACCACGTTGCTCTGCCCTGCGCCATGCATGTAGGACGAGACCTTGGAAACGCGAGCGAGTCGATAGTCCTTCTCGATGCCGACGAGATTGTCTCTGACCCAGTCGGCGTCTCCGAGGTCATCCTCTATGGTCGGATCATATTGGCATGCGGCGTCGGAGATTTCTTCGAATCCTTCTGTGAGAAAGTGCCCCGCGCCACAGGCGTAATCGATAACGCGTGGATAGTGCACGGCACCAGCCTCGTCCTGCACGATGCTGTCGAGTGGGAGTGACTTCCAAATAAAACGGGTGATGGGCACAGGTGTGAAGAATTGGCCCTCGTTTTGCTTAAAGCCCTGATTAAGGAGCTGTTCGAAGAGGTCGCCCAAGAATTGAATGTCTTGAGTTCCTACGATGCGATACGGCTGTAGAAGTTGCACCGTCTCTACGAGTACCTTGCCGTTCTGAAGAAAGAGTTCCTCGTTGTGGACGTCTTTGAACGCAAAGTCATTGTTGGTATAGAACTTGAGCTTGCGCAGCGTGCCGTTCAGCTCCTCGATGAGCTTCTTGCGGTGCTGGCCCGTATAGTTGCTTATGAGGTTTTCGGCGTAGTCGTTGGGAACGTACAGGACCTCTTCCCGCATGAGCTTTCTCATGCCGTCTGAGTGGAGTCTCTGGAGCCTGTCCTGGAGCGTTTCGTAGGTGTCGCGTCCTTGGCGGTATTGGAACTCAATCTCCTGGGTTGGCATTTTCGAGAGCTCGTCTTGGAGCTTCGCGATAAAGAGCGCGATAAGGCGATTGAAGGCGTTCTCTTTATCGGAGACGTTGTTGTGGCGGAGGATTTCCTCGAAGCGGTTGACGATGCTGTCTTCGGCCCTGAAGTCGACAAGGTCCTTCTTGAGAAGGGGAGGAACCATCGGGTGGTATGCCGTCGACCTATCGCCAAAGAGGATGTTTCCCTCGACTTGTTGGTTGTACGTTTCCGTCCAAACTTGATGGAGCTGTTCCACTGTATGGGCGTCGCGGTAGAGCGCAATGGTGTCATCGCGTTTGGCGAGCGCGATGAAGTTCTCGTCATCGCTGCAGTTAATTGAAACCTGGTCTGGCACGATTTCGTTGTTGATGAAATCGCATGCAAAGAGTACCAACCAGCGAGTCGCGCGCTCTTGTTGCCAATAGGAGAGGAGTTGCCCTCCGTCTGACTGCATGTTCTTGAATTCGTTTTTGAACTCGGTTCCAGGGGTCTTGCATTCGACGATTGCGAGTGTGTCGCCCCTCTCGTCATTAATGCAGATATCAGCGCGGCCGCTCTTTTGTTCGTGCCCAAGGGCCCATTCGCGCTCCAGCTCAAGTGATTCGGGGCGATATCCTTTGTCGAGGAGCATGGTTACGCAGGCGAGTACGACGAAGTTCTCGTTATCGGAAAAGTTACAAGTTGTGTCTTTGTTGACTTTGAACCCCAGGTCTTTCGGGTAGCCGATGCGTTTCTTGGAAAAATCGACCGTGATTTGCGCGCTGGTCTCTTCCCAGGATTTCTGATAAACGGTGCCGTCGCCCGAGGGCTCGTAGCACAGAGCCCTAAGTGCGTCGCGAAGATTGTCCAGAGTAATCATCTAATGTCTCCGTAGCTGCGAGGTGAAAACACAATTCGCTAATTTTATCGCAGAGGGCGCCGTAAGAACGTAGTGTGATTGGCGGTGCTGCTGCTTGCCAGGGCATTTGATTGGATGATGACGCGCACGGGGCGGGATTCGCCAGTCCGCTAAGCCACGCTGGCAACAGTAGCGTACCAGGCGGTTGCTTGCAGAGATCCTCACGCGCGCCGTGCTTGAACCACTGGAGGTACGTGTTTCTCGTCGTGCGTCCATCGGTGACCGATCCGCCTTTTACTAAACAAGTTTATCGAGCGCGCGAAGCGATTGAGCCAATGGCGAAGCTCCAACTTATTCGTCAACTCATGGGCAAGCCACCCGAGACTACTCATTTCTCCTACTAGCAATGAAGGTCTGCGACCTGCAGTTTTGCAAACTGCTTGAAAGCCACCCGATGAGATACCCCCGATTTCCACTTGGAATCGGGGGTATTTTTATTCAAGACTTTAGTCTGCTGGCCGCGCAGCGGCCAGCTTTAAACCACCCGCTATGCGGGTGGAGACAAACGGCTTTACAAAGCCACCCCTCCGACCGATATTGACGATTGTTCAGGCCGTCAAGAATTCGAGTCGAAGGGGTGGTCGCCATGGCCCAGAAGGCCTACAGCCTTTCCCACACGAAGTGGATGTGCAAGTACCACATCGTGTTCACGCCGAAGTATAGGCGCAAAGTGATCTACAACCAAATCAGGAGCGACATAGGGGAGATCCTCAGGAGGCTGTGCGAGTACAAGGGGATCGAGATAATCGGGGGGCACCTGATGCCCGACCACGTGCACGTGCTGCTGGCGATCCCGCCGAAGCACAGCGTCGCGAGCGTCATGGGCTACCTGAAGGGGAAGAGCTCGCTGATGATATTCGACAGGCACGCCAGCCTCAAGTACAAGTTCGGCAACAGGAAGTTCTGGACGGAGGGCCACTGCGTGTCCACCGTCGGCCTGAACGAGGCGACGATCGCCAAGTACATCAGGGAGCAGGAGTCCCACGACATCGCGCTGGACAAGCTGAGCGTGAAGGAGTACGAGGACCCCTTCAAGAGGGGGTGATGCCGCCGGTTCGACCGGCGCGCCACGGGTCAAGATGCACTAGGCCTGGACGAAGTCCGGGCCCGCGCCTTTAGACGCGAGCCCGGGGCCCGTGGGTTATACCCTAAGAGCAAACCACCCTTTTTAAGGGTGGTTCTGATTTAAGCGTCCACGCATGAAACACGGCGCGATGAACTGCGCTGCTCGTCGCCCGTCCGCGCCGCCGAGAGCAGGACGCCCAAATCGGCCTGAATCGCCCCTGCCTTGCTTCCAAGCTGCAGCGGAGCCGAGCCGCCCGAGATGTTTACGCTCAACAGGTGCGTATCCGGCAGCTTTGCGGTCATGCTCCAGAACGGGAGCGTGATGATGCCGGGGGTCATCTCGCCCACGCCAAGCTCCAGCAACAGCACGTGGCTACTACCGAGCTCGCGCACGAAGCGCTCGTATCGTCCGAGGCCCTCGCGCCATGCCGCACCCTGCAGAAACGTGTCGTCGCGCACCCACGGCACAAGCTGCCAGCCGCAGTGCGGGCATCGGGGGACGTCCTCGCTGCGGACCTCGAACCCCGCCATGCCCGCGAGCATGCGCTCGACGTAGGGGCTCGCATCGAAGAGCTCGTCGCAGCATGGCTGCTTGCATTGAAGGTGCGCGAAGCTTCCCTGATAGTTGCAGATCCTCTCGGTGGGAAACGTCTTCTCGACTTGGGTGTCTACATTGGTGCTCAGGATGAAGTAGTCCTTATGGCCGATGAGGGACCGTAGGTCGAGATAGGGCTGCGAGGTCGGCTCGCGCAGCATGAAATCGATATATCGCGCGTAGTAGGCCCATTGCTGCTCGAGGCTGGGGTAGAGGTGGTAGAAGCCGTCGAAAAGGCTCTTGACTACTTTCGATTGATGCTCAGTGCCCATTGTATTCGCTACGATTAAACTCGGCACAGGGGATACTGGTTTTCCGTGCGAAAACGCTCATGCCGCTAAATTGAGCGACCGCCTGTACTGCAGCGGGATCATCCGCCCGAGCGATCCCTTAATCCGTCGCCCGTTGCGCCAATCGGCAGAAGCCACGCGTGGACGCTAATCGCTCGAGCGAATCGTCGTCGGTTTCCGTTTAACGATTTCTTTTTCCGCTATTATCTGACCCTCGGACTTCCTCGTGATAGAAGTAGTCCACGATCACCGGATGCCCCTGGGGGACTCTGCCATAAGGCATTTCGTTGTCCACAAAGGGGCAATCGTACTTCTTGGCCATTTCCTCGGCTTTTACTTCAAGCGCTTCAAAATAGCTACGGTTGCGCTTGTTATAGATCTCATCGTAAAGCGGTACGAGATTGGGATGTTTCTCGGCGATATAATCCAGGATCGCTTTTTTGAAACCACCCCGAAGATTGAGATTTTCGAGCCAAAACAAATCGCACCGATCCTTTACTCGCTCAAAAATCATCTCAAAATCCGTGATGCCGGGAAATACCGGGGACACGAAGCAGACCGTACGGATACCTTCGTCATACACCTGCTTCATAGCAGCGATACGACGCTCGATGCTCGACGCGGAGTCCATATCGTTCTTGAAGTTCTCATCCAGCGTGTTGATCGACCATGAAACGGTCACTCGTCCAAGCCTCTTCAGCAGATCGATATCCCGTACCACAAGATCGGACTTTGTGCAGATCAGAATATCTGCATCGCTGCTAATCAGCTGCTCCAGGAGTTTCCTGGTATTCCCGAATCGCTTCTCCTGTGGATTGTAGCCATCCGTCACAGAACCGATAACCACCCGCTGTCCAGCGTATTTCTTCGGATTCTTGATTTCCGGCCAATGCTTCACATCAAGAAAGGTGCCCCATTCCTCCTTGTGTCCGGTAAAGCGCTTCATAAAGGAGGCATAGCAATACTTGCAGGCATGCGTGCAGCCTACATAGGGATTGACCGAGTAGCCGCCTACCGGCAGGCTGGACTTGGTCATGATGTTCTTTGCTTCCACCTCATTGATGAGGATTCCATCGATCACTTCCGCCATGTTCTCTGCACCTCCAGCACTCTTTCGAATTCTTCCGGCAATTCCTGAATCATGTTTTCGTCCCCTATGACAGAGACGAGGTCTTCCTTCATAAACATTGGAATGCCAAGCGCGTGCGCCTGGTCCGTCAAAGACCATGCCCACTCCGGTTCCGTATGAACCTTCCTGCTCTGCGTCCCGGTCATGGTGCCGACGACGATCCAGTTGATTCCGGAAAGGTCGACCGTACCGGGATCGTCGAATAGCGGCTCAAAAGTAACGAAGAAGTGATTTGCTTTGACGTTTTTCCGAAGGGCGTCGATACGCCACAGCTCCGCTTTCCTCGTCACCGTAACGCCGAACCATGCGTTTTCCAGGTCGGTATCTAAATCCAGCAAATCGGGTCTCTTGGTCAGGAACAGGAACTGATGCTGTGGATTCTCATGGATCTTTGCAAATACCTCGTCTCGCCATTCCAGCTTCCACCCGGAGAGATCGCTCATGCCGGTAAGGAGAAAGTTCTGCGGGCGTTTCTTTTCCATCATCTTGAGCTTGCTCGGGAAGAACGCAGGATCAGCGAAGTCGTCAATCATATGCCAACGTTTCACATTGTTACGGGCATAGCAATATGGACACCCCACCGTGCAGCCGATGACGATATTCATATTCTGAATCTGATTTTTGATGCAGATGCTCATAACGCCTGCCTACCTGCCTCTCCCGTAAACACGCAATCAGCCTCCCCCACCTTGCGGGCAAAAGCCTCGATATCTTGCTTGCAAGCAGCAGGCTCGCAATCGCTCAAATCGTATGACGTGCCGCCGTTTCGATAGACGGCCCGATGGGAAAACGATCGGCTGACAAGCCCGATGCCGAGCTTCTCGCACAGGGTCATCCGTGCTCCCTTTCAGCTATAAAAAACAGGTGTCTATAAACAGTATCCTTGTTGATTTTCGCAGGGGCAATGAACAAACGCGTGCACCTGTCGATAAACGAACAGCTACTGGACATTGTCAAACGACTCAGATTGGAGAGGCGATGGGAGAAACCAAGATCGACCGCCGGCGGCGCTACACCCTCTCGGTCATACGGGAGGCGTTCTTCGCGCTGCTGGCCGAGGTCGGCTTCGCGAAGATGACGGTGGCGGACATCTGCCGCCGCGCCGAGATCAACCGGGGAACGTTCTATCTGCGTTACGAGGATAAGTACGCGCTGCTCGATGCGCTTATCGACGAGGCATTGGCAGCGGCTCCCCCGCTTGAGGGGGTTGAATCGGCAACGCTTTGCCAGCGTCCGCCGGCAGACGACGATTATCGCCTGCTTTATTCGGACAGCGACGCATACGCTCGCGTAGCCCAGCGCGTCATAGAACGCGGAGCGGAGCAGATGGTTCCCTGGGTCATGGAGAAAACAGGGCTTTCACGCGAAGACGCCTTCCTGCTCTTCGTCCACAACGTCCAGGGCAATCTGGCCGTCAACCGCCTGCTCGGCTGGAGACGAGGTCCCGAGTTCGCCCATGCCCAGGAGCTGCTCAACGCCTATTCCGAAGGGGGCTTACTGGCGGTATCCGCTCTTCGCGATTCCGATAACCCATCGTGACCTGCGATTCAGGAATACCAGCCTCCGAGCCCTCTCGTTCGGAGGCTGCGACTAAAACCTCATTGCGCGTCTACCGCTCCGCGTTACTCGCCACCTGCCCGCGCCACCGAGAGCAGGGCGCCCAAATCGGCCTGGATCGCCCCTGCCTTGCTTCCAAGCTGCAGCGGAGCCGAGCCGCCCGAGATGTTTACGCTCAGCAGGTGCGCATCCGGCAGCTTTGCGGTCATGCTCCAGAACGGGAGCGTGATGATGCCGGGGGTCATCTCGCCCACGCCAAGCTCCAGCAACAGCACGCGGCGATCGCTGCGCTCGCGCACGAAGCGCTCGTATCGTCCGAGGCCCTCGCGCCATGCCGCACCCTGCAGAAACGTGTCGTCGCGCACCCACGGCACAAGCTGCCAGCCGCAGTGCGGGCATCGGGGGACGTCCTCGCTGCGGACCTCGAACCCCGCCATGCCCGCGAGCATGCGCTCGACGTAGGGGCTCGCATCGAAGAGCTCGTCGCAGCATGGCTGCTTGCATTGAAGGTGCGCGAAGCTTCCCTGATAGTTGCAGATCCTCTCGGTGGGAAACGTCTTCTCGACTTGGGTGTCTACATTGGTGCTCAGGATGAAGTAGTCCTTATGGCCGATGAGGGACCGTAGGTCGAGATAGGGCTGCGAGGTCGGCTCGCGCAGCATGAAATCGATATATCGCGCGTAGTAGGCCCATTGCTGCTCGAGGCTGGGGTAGAGGTGGTAGAAGCCGTCGAAAAGGCTCTTGAAGCCAAAGGCTTGCTGCCAGTCCGTCATTCCGGCGCGCGCCATGCCTGCGCGGTTGTAATGGTTGAACCCGGCGGCGCTTGACATGCCCGAGCCGATGCCGACGATGATGGCGTCGGCATCGTCGATAAGGCTTCGAAGCCTATACGCTTCCCTCTCTAGAGACGGCATTGGGCAATCTCCTCGAAAGCCGGGGCCATATCGCCGTCAACGAGAATCGTCTCGCACGATGCATCGGGCGCCATAGCCTGGCTGTAGTTGAACACGATGTAGGTGGCGTGCTCGCAGACGTTCGCGATCTGGGCGAGCATGTGCTTTATGATGCCGTTGCGCAGTCCCACGCCAAGTTCGAGGATGGCGACCCTGCCGTTGCGATGGGCTTGCACAAGGCGCTCGAGCTCCTCGAGCTGGGTCATGGCGAGGGCGTCTGGATGGGCGAGGCGCCGCTCGTCAACCGACGTGCGCGTGCTCCCCTCAGTCTCGAGCACGCGCTCCTCGTCGAACCCGGCGCGCGCGAAGTGCCCGTCGATGTTGCATGTGACCACGAAGGTGTCGGCGTGCTCCGTAAGACGCCGCAGCCCGTTCATGAGCGAGCCGGGCTCATATTCGAGATACTCCTTTTGATGGAACCGCTCGGCCCATCGGCGTCGCACGCTGGCATCCGGGGAAGCGAGCCCCTGCAGTATGCAGCCGATGCCGTCTGCCTGAGCGAGGTCGCCGTACGCCTCTTGGAAATGAGCATCGGCGCAGAAAAGGTTGAGCCCCTCCGCCATGTCGAGTCCGTTGCTAGCGCCGATGATGACAAGATCCGCTTCGGCTAGCGCCCTGCCTATACGAACTGCTTTCGCCGTCTCCATGCGCTACCTCCCCAGCGTCTTGCGCACGTCGGCAAGCACGTCGGCGATGTCGGCGCGAACGGCGAGCCCCCGATCCTCGATCGCGCGGGGGAGAAACTGCGTCTTGTTGTTTACGGCGATGTAGCTGGCCTGCGGTAACTGCGCCGTGAGGGCCCAGAACGGCTCCTGGATAAACGCGGGCGTCATGCGGCCCACACCCAGCTCGAGGAAGAGGATCCTCTGCCGTGCGTGCGCGTCGAGCCAGTCGGACACCTTGCGGTACTGCTCCTCGTAGAGTTCGCCCTGCAGGAAGTTGCCGTAGCCGCGAACCCAGGGGAACGCCTCTGCCCCGCAGTGCGGGCAGCGCGGCACGAGCTCTGTCGGAACCTCAAGGCCGTCTCCCATGGCCTCTACCATGCGGGAGACCGGCTCGACCGCATCCCACACCGCGTCGGTGCAACAGTGGGAGCACTGAAAGAAGCGGTGGTCGCCTTGGATCTCTGCCACTTTCTCCCAGGGATAGAGCTTCACAAACTGCGTGTCCTGGTTGGTGGTGAGCACGAAGAAATCCTTCTCGGCGATAATGGTGTCGAGGTCCCTGTAGGGCTTGCGCAGCGGGGCGTTGAGCGTGGTGTCGAGGAAGGTGGCGAGGTATCCCCAGCGCGCCTCGGCGGTGGGCCAGCGGTAGAACGACCCCTCGAAAGCGCCCTTGAAACCGTAGCGCTCGGCGAATTTGCCGAAATGCCTGCGATAGGTTGCGTTGTCCTCGTAATAGAAGTCGCCGCCGCCCGCCGCGGAGAGCCCAGAGGCCCCGCCCACCAGCACGCAATCGGCTTCCTCGATCATGCGGGCGAAGTCCCTGATTTGCTGGTCGTAGGGCTCGGGCTCGCGGTCACTCAGCTCATAGGGCGTGCCGCCGCTGCGGTAGGCGGCCTGAAGGGAAAACGATTGGTTGGTGAGCTCGATAACGAGCTGCTCGTACAGGGTCACTGGATACCTTCTTTCAGCTATTATAAACAGGTGTCTATAAAAAGTATCCATGTCGATTTGCTTAAGAGCAATGAACAGCTTCGGCCTGCTGTCGATAAACGAGCGTTTGCCGGGCATTGTCGAGCGTTGCAATTGGAGGGGTAATGGAAGCGGGGAAGATCGATCGTCGCCGACGCTATACACTCTCGGTCATACGGGAGGCGTTCTTCGCGCTGCTGGCCGAGGTCGGCTTCGCGAAGATGACGGTAGCGGATATTTGCCGCCGCGCCGATATCAACCGTGGCACGTTCTATCTGCACTACGAGGACAAGTTCGCCCTGCTCGACGCGCTTATCGACGAGGCCTTGGCGGCGGTGCCGCCGCTCGAGGGAACGGAGGCGGGTGCCCTCTGCCAGCGTCCGCCGGCAAACGATGACTATTATCTGCTCTACTCGGATGACGACGCGTACGCCCGGGTGGCACAGCGCGTCGTCGAGCGCGGCGCCGAGCAGATGGTTCCCTCGATCATGGAGGAGACTGGGCTTTCGCGCGAGGACGCCTATCTGCTCTTCGTCCACAACGTCCAGGGAAATCTCGCGGTCAACCGCCTGCTCGGTTGGAGGCGAGGGCCCGAGTTTGCCCACGCTCAGGAGCTGCTCAGCGCCTATTCCGAAGGGGGCATGCGGGCGGTATCGGCTCGTCACGATCCTCGTAGCTCGTCTTGACCGCATGTCATTTCAGGTAGGTGGCGTTGCTATGGGCCCTCTTTGATTTTCGACGTTGTATAAGGCAATCGCAATCGTCTTGAGCTTCTTTAGGGAACTTGAACAAGAGATATGGCCTGCTGGCGATTGATTAACACCATTCGTTTTGGTTACAAGAAAGCATGCTGCGCGCCTGCAGCATGAGGGAGAGGGAATCCTATGAATATCGTTGTATTGAGCGGCAGCCCGCGTAAGGGCGCTAATACCGATACCATGGTCGAGGCGTTTGCCGAGACCGCGCGTGAGGGCGGCCATACGGTCGAGGTCATCCGCGTTGCCAGCAAGAAGATCGCCGGCTGCTTGGGATGCCAGTACTGCTTCGCCCATGAGGGCGTCTGCGTGCAGAAGGATGACATGGCCAACGTGATTGAGTCGCTGAAAGACACCGACATGGTTGTCTCCGCTTCGCCTATCTACTGGTTTGATATCACTGCGCAGGAAAAGACCGCCATCGACCGCCTGTACGCCTTCGGTGCCACGGGATTCCCGTTCACCAAGACGGCCCTTTTACTCGATAGCCACAGCGAGGGTGTCTATGATGCGGCGATCGCTATGTACAAGTCAACCTGCGCGTACTGCAAGTGGGAGGACCAGGGCATTGTCACCATCAGCGGTATGACCGAGCGCGACAGCATGGCATCCTCGCCCAAGTTGAAAGAGGTGCGAGAGCTCGCTCGCAAGCTTGCCTAAGGACAAGAAGAACGCATGGCAATCAGCGTTGGTGGAAATGCTTGCTGTCCTTACCGAGAGATAGGGGCGCATTCCCTCAAGCGCGTATAGAACAATTATTAAACGCAGAAAAATAACTGAAAACAAATTAATCCGCGTTAAAATATTGTCAAACAGAAGTTCATGAGGGAAGGTTGCGCATGCGTCGCAAGGCAGACGAGCTACTTAGGGAATGGCGAGACAGAGCTGATAGAAAACCTTTGCTGGTCAAAGGCGTGCGCCAGTGTGGCAAGACCTATTTGCTCAGAACGTACGCCCAGGATCTTTTCGAATCGGTTGTCTACGTTAATCTTGAGAACGACCGGTCGGCGCGAGCGGATTTTTCGGGCGGTCTTGACCCTCATTCGATTGTACGCGCGATCGAGGCTCGTACGGGACAGCGTATCGTGCCTGGCAAAACCTTACTGTTCATTGACGAGATCCAGGCATGCGAGGAAGCGCTCACTTCCCTTAAATACTTTTGCGAAGATGCTCCCGAGTATTACGTTGCGGCTGCTGGGTCGCTTCTTGGGGTTGCCATTAACCATCAGTCGTATTCGTTCCCCGTCGGAAAGACCGACTTGATCGAGATGACTCCACTCGATTTCGAGGAGTTTCTCTGGGCGATGGGGCACGATCAGCTGGTCGACGAGATACGCTCATCATTCGAGTTTATGGGTCCTCTTGCGCCAAGCCTTCATGAAAAGGCGCTTGGGCTCTATCGGCAGTATCTTGTTGTTGGCGGAATGCCCGAGGCGGTCCAAACGTACATCGATGATCAGTCAATCATTGATGTGGCCGAAAAGCATCGGATTATTCTCGACGGATACTCCGCCGACACTAATAAATATGCTGATGAGCGCTTGAGCGCAAAGACGCGTGCGTGCTTCGATTCCATTCCACAGCAGCTTGCCAAAGAGAATCGTAAATTTCAATACAAGGTAGTGCGAGCGGGGGGCAATGCGTCTCTCTTTGGAGATGCTCTCGACTGGCTTGTATTGTCGGGTACGGTGGCGCGCTGCAGCCTAGTCGGGCAGATCGAAAGCCCTTTAGAGGCCTTCGTTAACCCTTCTGCTTTTAAAATCTATCAGGCGGATACAGGGCTGCTCGTCTCCAAGGCCGGTGCTCAACGCGCCGATATTCTTGCCGGTATCGGCGGCACATTCATGGGTGCACTTACCGAAAACTACGTTGCCCAACAGCTTTCAGCCATGGGCTATCCGCTGCATTATTGGGCGCGAGATAATCGTGCGGAAATCGACTTTGTAGTAGAGAAGCAGGGATGCTTGTCTGCGATTGAAGTCAAGGCGGGAGAGAACACAAGATCTCGAAGCCTGTCCTCACTTAAAAAGACCCATCCGGGCGCGCGCCGAATCAGGCTATCGACTAAGCCCTTCGGAATGAATGATGGGCTGATGTCTGTTCCACTTTATGCGGCATTTTGTCTATAGGGATGATGCTGCTGTAATGCATGGGGCCAGAAGCGCGATGTTGCTGCGCTCCGGGCCCCGCTGCTTAGTTAAACCATGACGGTTTGGCTGCCGTCGTCCTAGTCAAACAAACTCGGCATGTCGTTTTCCTTCATGAGGGCACCGGCAGAGGGGAGGCTCTGCGCGGTGAATTTCTCGGCAGAGACGCCGGCGCCAAGAATCTCTTCGGTTGTGCCGACGGTGGTGATCGAGCGGCCCTTCTTGGCCGTGAAAGCCTGGACGCCCTGCGTGTTGGTGGTCGTCTTGGTCTTGAGCAGCGACGTGTTGAAGTTCATCAAACGATAGTCGCTCGAGACCAGCGCGATGTCGCGATCTTCCTTGAGCACCTGGGCATACAGCAGCTTGCTGCCACCGTAGATGGCGTTCTTGAGGCGCTTGCGGTTGGTCTTGGTGACGTATCCAGAAAGCGCGACGCGCACCACGCGGCCGTTCTCAAAGACGAACAGCACGTCGGCCTTGTAATCCTCGGGGTCGATGACCCAGATGACGCTCTCGTCGGGTTCCATCTCAAGATCGGTCGGCAGGTACGAGCCCAGCTGGGCCGACTTGGTGTCCTCAAACGCCGCGACCTTGCACTTGTACACCTGGCTCTTGTTGGTAAAGACCAGCAGCTCGTGGGTGTTGGAGGACGGGAACTCGATAAAGGGTTTGTCGCCGTCCTTGTACTTGAGCGTGGTCGCCTTCTTGAGCACGCGGTCCGTCATCTTCTTAAGGTAGCCATCGCGCGAGAGCATGATGGTGACCGGGTACTCCTCGACCTCGGGCTCCAAGCTTACCTCGATAACCTCATGGGGCTCGATCCTGCCCGTGCGGCGCGGCATCACGTACTTCTTGTTGACCGCGGCCAGCTCGTCGCTAATGACCTTCTTGATGTTGTCCTCGCTCGAGAGGATCTCCTCGAGCTCGGCGATCTCGCCCTCGAGCTTGGCAATGTCCTTGGTGCGGTTGAGGATGTATTCCTCGTTGATGTTGCGGAGCTTGAGCTCGGCGACAAACTCGGCCTGGGTCTCGTCGATGTCGAAACCCTTCATAAGGTTGGGCACGACCTCGGCTTCGAGCTTGGTGCCGCGGATGATGGCGATGGCCTTGTCGATGTCGAGCAGAATCGCCTCGAGGCCGTGCAGCAAGTGCAGGCGCTCGGACTTTTTGCCCAGGTCAAAGTTGATGCGGCGACGCGTGGACTCAATACGCCACTTGACCCACTCGTGCAGGATCTGGCGCACGCCCATAACACGGGGATAGCCGTCGACGAGCACATTGAAGTTGCACGAGAACGAATCCTGCAGCGTGGTCGAGCGATAGAGCTTGGCCATGAGCTTGTCGGGGTCGACACCGCGCTTAAGGTCGATGGCGATGCGCAGGCCCGAAAGGTCGGTCTCGTCGCGGATGTCGGCGATCTCTTTGACTTTGCCCTCTTTGGAGAGCTTGACGATGCGCTCGATGATGACATCGGTCTTGGTGGTGTAGGGGATCTCGTAGACCTCGATAATGCGCTCTTCGGGAATCCAGCGCCAACGGGAGCGGATTTGGAAGCTGCCAAGGCCGGTCTCGACGATCTTCTCCATCTCCTCGCGGCGGTAGATAATCTCGCCGCCGGTCGAGAAGTCGGGCATGGGCATGTACTCGAGCAGGTCGCAGTCGGGATCCTGCAGGTAGTGCATCGTGGCGGTGCAGACTTCGTTGAGGTTGAAACCGCAGATGTCGGACGCCATGGCGACGCCGATGCCCTTGTTGGCCGAGACGAGGATGTTGGGGAACGTGGTGGGCAGCAGGCGCGGCTCCTTCATGGCGCCGTCGTAGCTGTCGACGAAGTCGACCGGGTCCTTGTCGATGTCCTTGAAGATCTCGGCACTGATGGGGGAGAGCTTGGCCTCGGTGTAACGCGAAGCGGCGTAGCTCAGGTCGCCCGAATAGTACTTGCCAAAGTTGCCCTTCGACTCCACGAAGGGGGCAAGCAGCGCCTCGTTGCCGGTGGCCAGGCGCACCATCGTTTCGTAGATGGCGGCATCGCCGTGCGGGTTGAGCTTCATGGTCTGGCCCACGATGTTGGCACTCTTCTGGCGCTCGCCCTTGAGCAAGCCCATCTTGTACATGGTGTAGAGCAGCTTGCGGTGCGAGGGCTTAAAGCCGTCAATCTCGGGGAACGCACGCGAGACGTTGACACTCATGGCGTAGGGCATGTAGTTGACCTCGAGCGTCTGCGTGATCGGCTGGTCGGTGACCTCGGAGTGCAGGCCGATGACGTTCTCGGCGTTGACCTGCTTTTTCTTTGGCTGGTTCTTCGTCTTCTTCTTTGCCACGATTTCCTCTTGAACTTCTTATGGGCCGTCGTTATCGATTTGCTGCTACTGCAGGTCCAGCTGGTCCAGGTATTCCTTGCCGTGCTCGGAGATATGGCGCTTACGGCCCGCCTCGTCGTTGCCCAGCAACAGGTTGAACATGGTTTCCATCTTAGTGACGTCCTCGGGTTCCACCTTGATTAGGCGGCGCGTCTCGGGGTTCATGGTGGTGAGCCACATCATGTCCGGATCGTTCTCACCAAGACCCTTGGAGCGGTTGATGGAGCACTTCTGGTCGCCGATCTCCTTGAGGATGCCGTTTTTCTCGAGCTCGGTGTAGGCAAAGTAGGTCTTCTCTTTGCAGTTGATCTCGTAGAGCGGCGACTCGGCGATATACACGTAGCCCTCGTCGATAAGCGTGGGCACCAGGCGGTAGAGCATGGTGAGCACGAGCGTGCGGATGTGGTACCCATCGACGTCGGCGTCCGTACAGATGATGACCTTGTTCCAGTTGAGGTTGTCCAGGTCGAAGGCGCCAAGGTTCTTGATGCGCTTGTCCTTGATCTCCACACCGCAGCCCAGCACGCGCATGAGGTCCATGATGATGTCGGACTTAAAGATGCGCGGGTAGTCCTCCTTTAGGCAGTTGAGGATCTTGCCTCGGACGGGCATGACGCCCTGGAACTCGGCATCGCGCGAGGTGCGGATGGCGCCTGCTGCCGAGTCGCCCTCTACGATGTAGATCTCGCGACGGTCCTTGTCCTTGGAGCGGCAGTCGATGAACTTCTGCACGCGGTTGGCCATGTCGGTTTTCTGCTGCAGGTTGGTCTTGATGCTCTGGCGAGTCTTTTCGGCGTTCTCGCGCGAGCGCTTGTTGATGAGCACCTGCTCCATGATCTTGTTGGCGGCGTCTTTGTTCTCGATCAGGTAGGTCGAGAGGCGCTCCTTAAAGAAGGCTGTCATGGCCTGCTGGATAAAGCGGTTGTTGATGGCCTTCTTGGTCTGGTTTTCGTAGGACGTCTGGGTGGAGAAGCAGTTGGTCACCAGTACCAGGCAGTCCTGGACGTCCTGCCATTTGATGCCACTCTCGTTTTTGTTGTACTTGCCCTGTTGCTTGATGTAGGCATCGATGGCGCTGGTCAGAGCGCTGCGAGCGGCCTTCTCGGGCGAACCGCCGTTCTCGAGCCACGATGAGTTGTGGTAGTACTCCTGCATCATGAAGGTGCGCGAGAAGCACATGCATGCGGTGATTTTAACGTTGTAGTCGGGCAGGTCTTCGCGGTCGCGACCGCGACGGTCAGCCTCAATGAAGAAGGGCTCGGTGAGGTAGTCGGCACCGACCTTCTCGAGCACATAGTCCTCGATGCCCTTGGGATAGCAAAAATCCTCTTCGGAAAACTCGCCGTCGTCGCCCTCGATGCGCAGGCGGAAAGTCACGTTGGCGTTGACCACGGCTTGACGGCGCATGGTCTCGCGATACCACTCGTGGGGAATGCTGATCGAGGTAAAGACCTCAAGATCGGGGCGCCACTTGATGGTGGTGCCGGTACGGTCCTCATTGCTGGGCTCAATCTCGAGTGCCTTCTTTTTGGCGCCGACAACCTTGCCCTTTTTAAAGTGCAGAGAGTACTTGTTGCCGTCGCGCCAAACCGTGACGTCCATGTATTCGGAGGCGTACTGGGTTGCGCACGAGCCCAGGCCGTTGGTGCCGAGCGAGAAGTCGTAGTCGCCGCCCTGGTTGTTGTTGTATTTGCCGCCGGCGTAGAGCTCGCAAAAGACGAGCTCCCAGTTAAAGCGCTTCTCGGAAGGGTTCCAGTCGAGCGGGCAGCCGCGGCCATTGTCCTCTACCTGAATGGAGCCATCACGAAAGGCGGTAAGGGTGATGAGCTTGCCGTAGCCCTGGCGCGCCTCGTCAACGGCGTTGGACAGGATCTCGAAGGCGGCATGCGCGCAACCATCGAGTCCGTCCGAGCCAAAGATGACGGCGGGGCGTAGGCGTACGCGCTCCTCGTCCTTGAGCTGGCGGATACTGTCGTTACCATAGTTTGCGGTGTTTTTTGCCATACTCGCTCTCTCGGTGCTCCCTTGCTGCGTTTTAGTCATATAGATAGTCAAGGTAGCATAGCCCAGCCCATAGGCGATTCCAACCAACACGAAATCCATCGAACAATCGTTCGGATTAACGGGTAAAACGTGTCGTGCGGATTGTTGTTCCGAATCGAACATTGGGACAGGTGTCTCGTTTTATGGGCCGGGGGCGTGCATGTGCGAGTCCTTTTGGCCCATAAGGAACGCTGGCGGGTCGTTATTTGGGCCGTGGGTCACTTCGCCCGCGCCGTGTTTCGTCATACGCTCATAGTGGAAGCCGATGCCACGGGGTCGACTTGCGACTCGGGCAACGGATGAGCTGCAAGCCGAAAGGAGTGGTGAGGATGATGAAGCCCATGACGAAGAAGCTGCTGTTAGGAATTCCCACCGTGACGCTTTCGGCTGTGTTGGCGTGTACGGTGGCAGGCTGCGGCGGTAATGCGCCGAGTGGCTCGGGCGGGAGCGTACCTGTGCAGGAGAAGGCCGAGAAGCCCAAGGCCTATGAGTCGCAGACGGTCGAGGTGGCAGGCATTACCTATGAGTCGGTGGCTCACGGTACGTTCTATCGCGGTGATGCCAAGAAGCAGGACGGCTTTTACCTGCACATCAAGATTACCAACAACAACACAAAGAACAGGACGTTCAGTTCCTTTAACGCGCATGCTGCCCAGGGCGATCTTGAGGCGGGTGACCCGTTGTTTACTTCCGGCAAGGCGGCCGTGCTCGACTACGTTGCAAGCGAGGCCCCCGATGAGCTTCACGAGGGCATCGATCTTTCCGAGAGGCCAGATATCGGCCCGGGCGAGACCGTTGAGTACGTGTATTTCTGGGCGCCCAAGACGGCGTACTACGGGCCCATCACTGTCGAGTTCGTAGACGCTTACGCCCCCGCCAAGAATCATGAGGCCATGCACTTTGACACCACGGGATGCGAGACCAAGGAGTTCAAGGCGGCCGGCGGCGTGGCCGATTCTGGCGAGAAGGCAGATTTAACGGGCATCGACTGCGCATCGTACAGCATCGAGGCCGCCGATGGGTACACGCTGGATTCGTCCGACGAAGAGCGCGAAAAGGCAAACTTCTTCCACGACGAGACTGGAGGACGCCTGAACATCAGCATCTTCCCGCGCTCGCCGGAGGAAGAGGTTGCAAGCCTAGAGCAGGTCTACGAAGGCAAGGAGACGACAACCGACCAGGTCGAGTACAACGGCATAACGTGGCTGCGCTTTACCGGTCCCGACAACGGCCATACGCTGTTTGCGACGGCTCCCGCAACGGGTGAAACCGTCCGCGTGTCGATTGGCTGGAAGATCGATTGGGACGCCGCCGTGCCCATGATGGAGGCACTGAAGCTCAAGTAACGCCGCGATTCTTACGTCAGGCGACTCAGGGCTGGCTCCGAGTTATCGGGGCCAGCCCTTTTTGGTGCTCGATGAGCCGAGTCGGCGTCTCTCGTAAAAGCAGCTAGGAGCTAGCGAGGCCTATCCGAATTGACCTCATTGGCGGTGTCTTTTTCGAGCGCCGTGCGGCGGGCGCTGTAGGCGACGAGGCCGGCGCCTGCCGCGGCGAGTGCTGCAGCGGCTGCCGTAAGGGGAGCGTTGACATCGCCCGTGCCCGCAAGTGCGCCCGCTTTTCCGGAGCACTTGTTATTGCCGTGGTCCTTGCCGCTGCCGGAGCTGCTTCCGCCGGAGCCGCCGCCCTCGTCAGCACCGCCGCCACTCGAGCCACCGTCGCCGTCTGCTGTCATCGGGGCGTCGTGAAGTCCTGTCGTATCCGCGCTGTCGCAGACGCCGACCTGAACTTCTGAGCGTTCGCATGCCGCGTCGGGCACATGAAGCTCGTGCAATACGGCACCCAGTGCCGAGTTTGCGCCGGGTTGGATTTCCTCGAGCGTCACGGGGTCGAGCGCTACCAGGTCGCGCGCCTTTGCGTAGAGCGTTACGCGTTTGCCCACCTCGTCGCCCCAGCTCTCCGGGATTGCAAAGCTCATGCGGAACTGTGCCGTGCAACCCGGTGCCAGCACGGCGTTGCCGTTGTCGGCTACCAGCGGGTGCGTTGCAAAACGCGCGCCCAGCGTCTCGAGCGCGTATTTCACGCGTGCCATGTCGTTGGCCGAAGCGTCTCCGGCAAGCTCTGGATCGTAGATCGAAGCCATGCGCGCGTTCGCTCCGAATCCGATGGATGCGCTGGAGAACGGCTGGCTGGAGCCCTCTCGGTACAGATCGATCGTGCCGGCGGTCAGCAAAGTGTTGCCGTCGTTTCGCACCGTGACCATGAAGGATTCGCCTGCTGCTCCGGGCACCACCGCGCCCGAGGTGGCGACCGCGCCCGTCGGAGTGGCACACGCCACCAAGGGCACTTCGATGCCGTGCAGCTCTGCCTCGCTCTTCTCCGCGCTTACAATGTGCGTGGCGAGCGCGGAGAGCATGCCTCCCGACGTCAAAAATGTCGTTATCTGATCGACGGGATGGTCCAGCTCGCACATCACGAACGGTTCCGTGAACAGATCGCCTGCCAAGGTGCTGGCGAAGATGCGGAAGTGCTTGCCCATCACTGCTACCGGGTTGCCTTCTTCGTCGTAGGTTTGTCCCACCTTGCCATCGGTGTTCTCTACATAGAGCACGCATCTGCCGTTGTTGCTTACGCTAAACGATGCCGGGCCACAGCCTGCGGCACCCACAGGCTGCGTTGCAAATGCCGATGCGCCTCGCGTCCAAGTAATATGCTGCAGTTGCTCGTTGACGGTTGCCAAAAAGCCCGAATGTTGTGGCCACGGCACCGCATGGGGTACCGTGGCGTCCGGCGGCATAACGCCCCAGCCCGCAATGGACTGGCCAATCACGGCGTACGATGCGCAGCCGCAACCGTCTGCGGTCTCGTACGCAACGGGCACCACCATTTTACCGTTGATATTCTCGGGCTCGCCCAGCTCGATACTCGACGGTGCCTGCGGAAAGCGGAGAACTTGGCGGAACGTCAGGCTGTCGCCCAAATCATCCGACCACAGGGTGAAGCACTCCAGCGCAACCTCAGCCTCGCTGCCGAGCGCCTTTTCTGCGGTGGTTCCGCGGCGGTGGAGGTAGGCACCCGACAGGCGCCCGTCGACCAGCGTCTTGCCCACCGTGATACGCGGGCACTGCAGGCAATGGTAGCCATCCTCTTGCAAGCGGCCGCGCGAGATGCTGCGCCATGACGTATGCGACACCACGCGAACTCCGTCGTTGCTTATGCGCAGGCGCACGACGGACAGTATGCCGGATGTGCTTGCCGTATCGAAAAGGGTACTATCGCCGTCGCGTCGCTCGCCCGAGACCAGCAACACGTAGGCGTCCCGGTTTCCTCTTCCGTCCGCATATTCCACCACGTCGAAGTCGTAATCGTATATGCCGTCGCGCTCCACGTCGCCCTCGCCAAACCCAAGGGGAAAGTCCACGGGCGCGGGAGCGGACCACGTGCCGTTTGCCTTTGTGTGCACCACCAGGCGCGAGCGGCCATTGTCGCCGTAGCGCACCGAGGCGATACGGAACAGGCATTCTACGCCGGCAATCATTGCCAGCTTCATGTGAGCTTCGCTGAGCACGCCAGTAAACAGCACGTTGTCGTTCGAGGGCTTGATACCGCCACGCTCGTCTTCCGACACGCCGGCAGAATTGGCGTTGGGGTCCGCAGCGGCGTCCTTCGCCTGCCCGATATGGGTGTACGCATACATCGGCGCGGCGTTTTCGTCGTTCTCTATCAGTGCATGGACGAAATGCTCGATCTGTCCTGTGTCGTCGCTTTCTGCATCCGCCTCGAGCTCAATGCGCGTGACCGCTTGATCCCAATCGCGCACGACAGGCGCGGCGTTTACGGCAGTGGCCTTAACCTCGGCGCGTGCGAGCAGCTCGGCGTTGGTGACGATGGTGGCCGATGCGATAAATTGCGGCACGCCGCCCGCCTCGATGTTGCCGGGCGTGCCGAAGCAGGCATCCAACGTGTAAGGCGTATCTCCACCCAATGCGAGCTCAGAGCGCTGGAGCACATACTGGTTGCCATTGTTCACCGACATATTCCACGAATCGAGGAGTGTGGGCCACGACCCCGACCAAGCCTTGGTGGTCCACTTGAACATTACGAACTGGAGTATCACATCGACATCGACGTCTGCACCTACACGCAGTCGCGGAAGCTGGTGTCCATCTGCCTTCTCGTACCCAATGAACAGCGTGAGGGATGCGGCGCCGCGCACGGCAGACGAAGCGACGCCTGCAACGCCGGCGCCAAAGGTGACGGCAAGCCCGATCTGGA
>OIEV01000494.1_pt1 | contig 27982 bp, 16 predicted proteins | sample 1581881 | NCBI WGS metagenome assembly OIEV01 (sample SAMN03279760, study PRJEB24777) | human gut metagenome | isolation source: fecal sample PR121 from 1 month old male Malay infant, vaginally delivered... | place: Singapore | collected 2005-09-16 | reverse complement strand
GACAAAACACATCTCAGTGACTTGTTTGACAAATCGAATTTCAAAAATGTCAAAGACCGATATGATTCAAGTGAACCGAATTTATTTAATTTTTAACCTTGTCCATTTTTTTAGTGGACAGTAGTGATAAGAATTACATAAATGGTTTCTCTAATTCTATGTTAATAAATTTAAACATACCACAAGGAACAGTTACATCAAAGGAATCATTATTAATATTATAAGATGTACCATCAAGAATATCAATAACCTTCTTCACTGACAGATTATTAAGACTTACTTTTACTTTTCTATCCATTGGCGACAAATATCCACCGTCAACCAAAGTAAGTCTTAAATGCGTAGGTGTTACTTGGGCAACAACCCATCCGGTTTTCTCTCCTTTTACAAGTACCGGAAGTTTCTTTGCACCTTCTTCAATGTCTTTTTTTACTTGCTTGTAAAATTCATCAGCTCTATATCTTTCTTTACCATCAGTTGACAAATAATCAACACCATCAGTAATATATTCTTTTAATATAGATTTATAAAAAGGATGAAGGTTGTCAGCGAGATTACCTCTTACTGAATTATTTTCACGTAAAACCTTACTTTGTACTGGAGTTATTAGAACCATTCCGTTTGGATATGGTGGAATGGTATTTTGTCTTCTATCAACAACTCCAGAAGCATAAGTAGAAAAATCCCACGGAGTAAGTGTACCGCCAAGCCATGATGCATTCATATGACTGAATACCATATGGCAGTTGCCCTCTCTATCCTTATCAAAATATACCCACCACTTATGATCTTCTGCCTCATGCAAATAGCTTTCCTGTGGATTTACCATGCTGATATGAACAGGTGAAAAACTTAAAATCTCATTCCTCTTCGGAACAAACAAAGCCTCTTTTGCAAGTAATTCATAGGCAAGACTCGCATGATAGTTCAACTTTTCAGAACCAGATTCAGCAGAATTATGGATATAATTTGCGCCACACGCCAAACTGAAAATTGTCTTCCTCAGTACATGATTTGAAAGTTTTTGTGATGAAAATTGACGCGAGCGGTCGAAGCTAGGGTCATCACGCGAGCAACGTACTCCCCATCCATCTACGCTTCCAGCAGCCCATAGCCCCATACGTCCGGCAATACTCAAATCCTGAGTCTTGTCAGTAGTTTCTTCCAATATAGGAATAACTGTAGACGCATACTTACCTGACACTATGGGTTCCCAGTCTTTAGTGTAAACCTGTCCTTGCCAGAATACATTCTTCGCACGGAAAGCCACATTAGAGCCTATAGTACCCATAAATTCCACCAACGGGTAAACTTGGTTTTTCATTACAAATCCGAAATCCTTATCAGTATGATTCATTTCCGGATATATGTATATAGTCTTTTTCTTACCATGCTCATACCCGTAAGAGGCAATTCTTTTCAGGACATCAAGAGAATAAAATAATGGGTCATTGCCATGCCCAGCCCACGTTGAAATACCTTTCACTCCATCATATGATGGAGTGAAGAAATCAAATATTTCCTGTGCAGAGCGATCATACCTATTTCTTCTATCTCTTGTTTTTAGGTATCTGTTTTCTTCATAAAGCGGCAGTCTCCATGATGGTTCCTGATTATGCCCCCTATTCCATGCCGAACCTAATAGAACAAGAGATTTTGAATTATCGAGTTCCTCAAAAATAGGTTCCTTAGTACCCTCAAATCCGGTTACACACACAGGCTCTCTCTGCCAAACAGGTTTTTTGAAATTATTCAATTCTTTCCTTACCACCTCAGTGTAGTCCATGATCCGCTTTATATTCCCTTTTGGCATCAATTCCTCATAATCATACTTCCATGAAGATTTTCCTGTTTTGATAATATGAATGCAACTACCACCATCCTGACAACTTGCTAGAATGATATTTCCTTTATCATCCTGACACATATCATTATATGCAAAAGTTGTGAGGAGTTTATCCTTTATCTGTTTTGAATATCCTTCAGACGAGAAGAAAACCATTGCATTAGACGACAATACTCCATAATCGTATCCTGACTTACCATACAATATAAAAGGCTGGTTTACTCTATATGAAACCCTACCTATATTTTTTTGCTGAATAGGATATGAATAAAGTTTTGCATTAGTATAATTATTAGAGAACTCTATTCTTCCAAACTCATTTTCATTCAAAACTGAAGAGCCGAATATCACTTCATAAGTTCCATCACCATCCGGATCGACAACCCTTACATCACCTACAGTACCTTTTTGCTTCAGAGGTTTTACTATAGAAGATAAAACTTTATTTGTAAGAGGTTCCATTACATAAAATTCTCCAGAAGACTGCATATGATTGTTCGAGCCATGTATAAGGAGTAAATCATTACCACTATCAAGAGGTATTGGTCTCAAAAAATTTGCAACATGCAATGAATTATATTTTTTGTCAATCTTAAAGACTTTAGCTTTTGAGTAGTCTTTACTTGAAAGCGTATGGACAAGCTTTCCATTAAAAGCATCAAGATAATAACAATTTGTAGAAAAATCTCCACAAACCACATATGGTTTATTATCACGCTTCACCACACATACAGAATACATAGGAGTACGGTGTACGCTATCATGTGGAGTAAAAACCCATTTCTTCTCTCCACTAATATCAAGACAAGTTAAACTTCCGTTTGCATTTGCAACGAAAATCTCCTGCTTCCCATCACCGTCAATATCTGCACACCAAATATCATGGTTCATGGTTCCATCTGCAATTTTTGTTCTCCATAATATATCTCCATTATAGTCAGTAGCAAGAATAACACCATTGTAATCTGAACCTATAATTATATTATCTGTCCCTTTTTTTGCTACACGCACCTTCATAACTGTATTGACTTCTGTGTCAATAGATTTAATTCCATTGGCAAACAACAGCAAAGGTACAACACTGAAAAGCGCAGCAGTTATAAAATAATTCCGTTTCATTGTTTACAAATTATATTAACATTCAATCTTCAGCAGAAGTAAGCATACTATACTTTTCAAATAATCCATTTCTATTAATTTTAATATAAACATTTCCAATAAATAAGACTACTTGCCATTGGCAAGTAGTCATGTTATCCTAACCTTTTTACCTTAAAAATACTAAAACCTTAATATAACATTATTTCTTTCTCTCTGAAGCATAAAGTGGATAAGTATGATTTACAGTATGTTCCTTTTCCATAATTTCCTTTGCCTTAGCTGCTATTTCTGGATTTTCTGCTGAAACATCATTTACCTCAGCCACATCATCTTTTAAATTATAAAGCTTCAAAGGAGCATCTTTATCTTTTAACAAGCCCATTCGAATAGCTTTCCAGTCTCCCATACGTATTGCTACATTTCCCACATGTTCCCAATACAAGAAATCATGAATTTTCTGCTCACCTATACCAGTCAATGTAGGTAAGAAAGAGATTCCGTCTGTCTGAGGAACTTCAGAACTAACTAATTCTGCAAAAGTTGGCATAAAATCATAGAATGCTCCTATATAATCAGATACACTGCCAGACTTTATCACATTAGGCCATTTTATTATCATTGGAATACGGATACCACCATCTGCCATACTTCTCTTATATCCACTAAAATCTCCGTTACTATTCCAAAAATCCGGATCTGCTCCACCCTCCAAATGAGGACCATTATCACTACTGAATATTACGATTGTATTATCGTCTATTCCCAATTCTTTTAAAAGATTCACTATATCACCTACATACTTATCTATTCTTGTAACCATAGCTGCAAATGTAGCATGCGGCATTGGTTGTGAACAATAGGCTTTTACATCAAAATCAGGATCACCATATTCAGCTCCTTTTTTATCAGCTACAAATGGAGTCTCCGGATACACTCCTTTGAATTTCTCTATAATACTATCTTCTGGAACAATAAGCTCTGCATGTGGCTGTATTACAGGTACAAAAGCAAAAAACGGCTTATCTTTATTTGAACGGATAAATTCCAAAGCCTTTTCATGTATCAGATCTGGAGCATATATTGATTTGTTTTTGGTATCATTACCCTCCAATAAAACTTTTTCTTGATTATGCCATAAATGTGTAGGATAATATCTATGCGCTTGTCTCTGACAATTGTAACCAAAGAACTCATCAAATCCTTGCTTATTCGGATCTCCTTCTGAACCAGGATATCCTAATCCCCATTTACCAAATGCACCTGTAACATATCCTTTTTCCTTAAACATTCTAGCTAAAGTATAAGTTCCATCAGCCATAGGCAATTGCCCCTCACCATCCAATTCTTTATTACCCCTTACTTGTGCATGTCCGGTATGTAACCCAGTCATTAAGGAACATCTTGATGGGGCAGAGACAGTACACCCCGCATAGAACTGATTAAACTTCATTCCTTGCAAAGCCAAAGCATCGATATTAGGTGTGCAGTATTTTTCTTGACCATAACAACTAATATCACCATACCCTAAATCATCAGCTAAAATAAAAACGACATTAGGAAATTTTTCAACTTCTTTTTTTTCTGTCCCTGAGCATGAAGACATTACTCCTAGCATTAATAATGCAGACAAATTTTCTGTTTTCATAATTATAAAGGTATACAAATATAAAATTAATATGCACAAAAGTACTTATGTGAATATTTCTATATGTATTTATGAATAAATTTAAAGTATCTACAGATACAAACAGCCTTAATTAATGCAACAATCATTGTTTTTAAACCCATAGGTACATATAATTTACCGCAAGATACAGCTCCATTCAATGTTCATGCCAAATTTGCATACAAAGAACAAAATTATAGTATATTTTATCATGAAAAATTATTTATTAATTAGCTCATTTATTACTCCATTCGCCATAGGAGTAACAAGCTGCTCGTCTAAGACAACAAAAGAGCAAACAACAAGACCTAATGTTATAGTAATCCTTGCAGATGATTTAGGTTATGGTGATGTTAGTGCATATGGAAGTAAAACCATTTCTACACCAAACATTGACAAATTAGCAAATGGAGGTGTATGCTTTACTGATGGACATGCAACCTCTGCCACATCTACTCCAAGCCGTTATGCAATGTTTACAGGTTTGTATCCATGGAAAAACAAAAATGCAAAAATTCTTCCAGGAGATGCACCTCTTCTTATAGATACAGCTCAGTATACTATGCCTAAAATGTTCAGGAATGCTGGATATACAACAGCTGCAATTGGGAAATGGCACTTAGGTATGGGATCTGGTAATCCAGATTGGAACAAAAGAGTCACACCAGGAGCAAATGAAATAGGGTTTGACTATTCATGTCTCATTGCAGCTACAAACGACAGGGTTCCTACTGTTTACGTCGAAAACGGTATGGTTGTAGGCCTTGATCCTGAAGACCCTATTCAAGTAAGTTATGAAAAGAACTTTGAAGGAGAACCTACGGCTCTGGATCATCCCGAGATGCTAAAGATGCAATGGGCTCACGGTCATAATAATTCTATTGTCAATGGCATTCCTCGAATTGGTTATATGAAGGGAGGAGAAAAAGCAAAATGGGTAGACGAAGATATGGCTGATTATTTTGTGGATAAAGTAATGAACTTTATTGATGAAAATAAAGAGAAGCCATTCTTCCTTTACTACGGATTGCACCAACCTCATGTTCCACGTGCTCCACACCAACGATTTGTTGGAAAAACCACAATGGGACCTCGTGGTGATGCCATCGTAGAAGCAGACTGGTGTGTAGGTCAACTCATAAATAAATTAGAAAAGGAAGGACTTCTTGAAAATACTTTGATTGTATTCTCAAGTGACAATGGTCCTGTTCTTAATGATGGATACAAAGACCAATCACCAGAATTAGTAGGCGAACATAAACCGAATGGTGGTATGAGAGGAGGAAAATACAGCTTATTTGAAGCTGGAACAAGAGTTCCATTTTTTGTATATTGGAAAGGACACATCAAACCAATAAAATCTGATGCATTAATATCTCATATGGATATGCTCGCGTCATTTGCAGAACTTATTGATGAAAATATCCCGGAAGGACTGGACTCTAAGAACTATCTTCCTGTATTCATGGGACAATCTACAGAAGGAAGAAAATCATTTATTACGGAGGCTATGGGAAGATTAGCATATAGAAAAGGTGATTATGCACTGATTCCTCCATACAAAGGTGAAAAAATTAATAAAACCGGCAATGAACTTGGGACAATGGAAGATTTTGCATTATTTAATGTAAAAGAAGATATTTCTCAGGATAAGAATCTTGCTGTCGAAGAAAAAGAAAAACTACAAGAAATGAAAAACGAATTTCTTAATACTGTAGGAAACTATTATAACCCGAAAAAAAGAGGAGAAGCTCTAAAATAAATCTATTATTAACCAGGTGGTAAATTTATTATAAGTTTATCACCTGTATTTACTTATTACAAAAAAACAATTATGATTTTAAAAGGAATATACAAAAAATATGCAGTTACTGCAATATCATTATTATTTGCAAATTCTTTTATTCTTGCACAAGAAATTATAAATATTCCATTGCAAGACGGTGATGCAACATGGAGCATAAGAAAGGCTATAGAAAATGCAAAAACAGATGATATAAAAATTATTCTTCAAAAGGGTACATACTTTTGCAAACCAGACTATGCAACAGAAAAATATTGTGCTATAACAAACCATGGTAACGGAATAAAGAAAATTATTTTCCCTATAAAAGGATTCAAAAAAGTTGAACTGGAAGGAAATGATGCTACGATCTTATGCCATGGACAGCTATTCCCTTTTTTATTTGAAGAATGTAACAATGTAAAGATTTCCGGGGTAACTGTAAATTGGGATATTCCTTTTACATTTCTTGGAGAGGTTATTGCTATTAATCCTAAAGAAGGTTGGAGAGAATTTAAACCTATGCGCGAAGGATTTTCATGGAAATTAGAAAAAAACAAGATTATGTTTCCTAATATAGACGGATTCAATTATTCTATATTGGGCAGCACTCTACCATTCGATAAAACAACAAAAAAAGTAGTTACTGGTGCACAAGATATGCATAGTGACCCTACAAAGGTAATCGAACTTCCTAACGGAAATCTTCGCATATATGAAAAGCAAAAGTATTACCCGCCAATCGGCTCATTATTAAGTTCTAAAGGAGATAGAGAAAAGGACCGCTATGCTCCTGCATTTGATTTTAAAGAATGCCAGAATATCAATATAAATAATGTGACCGTACATCATGCGCTTGGTATGGCGTATTTGTTTGAACGCTCTGAAGATATAAAAATCTTAAATTCAAAAGTCGTTTTACCGCCAAATACCAATAGAGTGATTTCGTCTACAGCAGATGCAACTCATTTTGCCAACTGTAAGGGTGATATCTTGATTGAAGGATGTAGATTTGAGAATATGCTTGATGATGGCACAAATGTTCATGGCACATATGTAGAAGTAAACAAAATTATTGACCCAAGAACCATACGAGTGAAATTGAAACACTTTGAACAATTAGGGTTCAAGTTTGCAGCTCCAGGTGACGAAATATGGTTTATCAAGTACCCATCACCGACAAGAGCTGAAACAAACAAAGTAACAAATGTAAATGTACTTAATGAAACATACATGGATCTGACATTCGAAAAAAATATACCAACCGATTTAAAAATAGGTGATATAGTAGAAAATAAGACTTGGAATCCTACATTTACAGTAAGAGGCTGTACAATCAGAAATCATAGAGCCAGAAATCTTATTCTAAAAACTCCTCTAAAAACTGTTATTGAAGACAATAATCTGTCATCAATGATGTCTGCAATTCTCTTTAGAGGTGAAACATTCTTTTGGTTTGAATCAGGAGCTGTAAATGATGTCACCATAAGAAACAATAAGTTCAAGAATTACGCAGACTGCGGAAAACCTCATGCAGCAATATATATAACTCCACGCCTTGGTGAGAATTTTGACCAAACAGAATGTTATGATAAAAATATTCAAATAATCAATAACGAAATTGACGGATTTAATCCAAGGGCAATATGGGCAGACAGGGCTGAAAATCTCATAATTAAAGATAATAAGATAAACCTTAATGACGAAGAAAAAGCTCCGTTTCCTGATGCGCCTGTATTCCAGTTAGAAAATTGCAAGAATATTATTATTGAAGGTAATACCCATACAGGTTTAAAGCCTGCTAAGGTGTTGCAAGCTGACAAAAAATCTAGAGAAACTTTAATATTAAAAGGAAATAAAAATCTAAAATTTGAATAATCATGAAAAATAATCTTATTACTGCCTCTGCCCTACTATTAGGATGTCAGTCCATATCTTATGCAAAGGAACAACCTAATATAGTAATTCTGTTTGTAGACGATCTTGGCTGGGCTGACTTGGGATATAACAATCCTGTATTTGATACTCCTAATATCAACAAACTAAAATCTGATGGATTATATTTTTCCAGAGCATACGTAGCAAGTGCTACTTCAAGTCCGAGCAGAGCATCTCTTATGACTGGTAAAGAGTCATTAAGATGTGGATTTGTAAGACATATATATGGTAAAGATACAAGCCTTGAATTTGAAACATTTGAAAATGATCCAGGAAAAATGAAATCAAGAGCATATCTCCCATTAGAAGAAATCACTTATGCCGAAAGACTTAAAGATTTTGGCTACTATAATATGTTTGTAGGAAAATGGCATCTTGGAACAGAACCATATTTTCCTACAGAACAAGGTTTTGACGCAATGTATGGCACATGCGAACATGGACACCCGAACAGTTATTACCAACCATTTTTCAAAACAAATAATCCTTTTCCAAAAGCTGGAAAGAATGACTATCTGATAAACATGGTTGGAAATGGAGCTGTTGACTTCATTAATAAATATGACAAAAAAGCACCATTCCTACTCAATGTGTGGTACTATGGTGTACATGGTCCACAAATAGGGAGAAAAGACTTAGTGGCAAAATATGAAAAGAAAGGGCTTACCGGAAAATATGCGCAATATGCAGCGATGATAGAGGCTCTTGACGAAACAGTTGGTGAAATTCGCAATTCATTAGATAAAAAAGGAATAGCGGATAATACAATTATTATATTTGCTTCAGATCAAGGTGGTGCTTTCAAAAATGGACATTTAAGAGGTGGTAAAATAGGTGGAGATGCTCTGGCTGAAGGTGGTTCAAGAGTTCCATTTATAATTTATGATCCAACACATAAAGATATGATGGGTAAGACTGTCTCAGATCCAATAGAAACAATAGATGTGTACCCAACTTTAGTTGAATTGGCATCAGGCAAGCCATGTAAAGACAAACAGGTGGTAGGTAAAAGCCTCGTCCCTGTTCTGAACAGTAAGAAACTAAAGGACAGAGACTTGTTTATGTTCCGAAGCTACGAGGACCAAAATGCAGCAATAATAAACGGTGACTGGAAACTAATTAAATACCGTAGTGGAAAAGTTCAACTTTATAACATCAAAAATGACGAGAGCGAAACTACAAATTTAATAAATGTATATCCTGACAAAAGTGAAGACATGCTTGAAAGACTAAATAACTGGATAGAAGAAGCTACTCCAAAAGAATTGTTATAATTTAATCTTATGACCTATATGAGAAATACAAGTTTACTAACCCTATTATTTTTATCTTTAATATTCAGTGTATCAGCCCACGAGACATGCCTGAACAAAGACTGGAAATTTTTTTATGGAGATATACCAGAGGCTATATATGCAGATTACGATGACTCGGAATGGAGAGTTCTGAATCTTCCACATGACTGGGCTTTCGAAAATGGATATTCTGCTAATGCCCCCCAAAAAGATAAGGGGGGCTATCTTGGTGGAGGCATAGGATGGTATAGAAAAGAAATATATTTATCAGGTAAAGAACTGGAAAAAGATTTTATCTTTATTGATTTTGAAGCTTCATATATGAATAATCAAGTATGGATAAATGGAAATCTTGCCGGTGAAAGACCTTATGGGTATATTCCTTTCTCTTTTGATATCAAGAAATATCTTATTGAGGGAAGAAATATCATTTCTGTGAGAGTGGATAACACTTTAGAACCAAGTACAAGATGGTATCATGGTTGTGGTATATATGGAAATGTTTATCTTAGAACACATAAGGATGCCTTCTTTGAAAAAGATGGAATATTCATTACGACTCCATCAAAAGATAAAGTAAATGTTAAAGCAAATGTAATCTCAAAACAAAAATCTGGTAACTATTTAGCCAAGCTGGAAATATTTGACAATTCAGGCCAAAGCAAAGCTATCTCGAAAGTAATAGATTTTTCCACAGAAAACAACAGCGCAGAAATCAATTTCAATCTCAGTATCAATAAAGCTAAACTATGGTCGCCTGAGAATCCCAACTTATACACTTCCAAAATAACAATTAGCGACAGAAATAATAACATAATCGAAACTAAAAGTATTGATTTTGGATTCAGGTTTATTGAATGGAGTCCCAATAAAGGATTCATTCTAAATGGTAAGCAATATAAATTAAGAGGTGTATGTGAACATCTGGAGGGAGGACCAACAGGAGCCATTATAACAGAGCAGCTTATAAGATGGAAGGTAAAACTTCTTAAAGAGATGGGATGTAATGCCATAAGAACAGCTCACAATCCACATTTACCTGTATTTTATAAAGTTTGTGATGAAATGGGCATGTTTGTAATGGATGAGATTTTCGATGGATGGCACAAGAAAGCAGATTTTGACTATGGTTTCCAGGCTTTTGACAAATGGCATGCAAAAGATTTGAGAGACTTCATCAGAAGGGATAGAAACCATCCTTCAATATTTCTTTATAGTTTAGGGAATGAGACAAAAGGTGATGTAGCAAAAGAAATGGTAAATATATGCCATAAAGAAGATCCAACAAGACTCGTAACATCAGGAGACTCAAATCCTGAAGATATGGATGTGTATGGTGTAAACGGATGGAGTGAAAAGAAAACTTTTCTTGAAACATACAAACCCGGAGATAAAGCGTTCATAGGAACAGAAAATCCGCATACTTGGCAAGTTAGAGGATATTATAGAACCCAAACATGGTATAGAGACAAATACCCTAATAAGAAACAAGATCCAATGCTTATACCAGACCTCACAGACAAAGAGATATTCTGCTATGATTGGACGTCACCCGAAAGAAGAAAAAATGCCAAACAAATATTCAATTCTTCTTATGATAATGCCACAGTACGCGTTACTGCCAGACATATTATTGAACAACTAAGGGACAAGGACTGGTTCTCTGGAAGTTTCAGATGGACAGGTTTTGATTATCTAGGAGAAGCAGGATACGTACATGGAGGATGGCCATTCAGAGCATTCCAGTCAGGAGCACTCGATTTGGCAGGGTTTCCCAAAGATCTGTACTATCTATATCAAAGCGAATGGACAACAAAAGACATGGTACATATTCTTCCACACTGGACACACCCTAAAATGAAAGAAGGAACGTTAATTCCAGTATGGGTATATACAACGGGAGATGAAGTTGAACTTCTATTAAACGGAAAATCACTTGGTAAGGTAAAAAAAGGAAAGAAATGGAATGAAATGCAATGTCAGTTTATGGTTCCATGGACTCCGGGAAAAATAGAAGCCATCGCATATAGAAAAGGAAAAGAGATAGCTAAAACTTCTCAAACTACAGCGGGAGCACCAGTCAGAATTGATATAGACATTGAGAACAAGAATTTAAAAGCAGACTGTCAAGACATCAGTATTGTCTCCATAAGCCAAAAAGATAATAACGGTATATTATATCCGTATGGAGAAAATAGAATACATGCTTATATAGAAGGTGATGCAAGAATCCTGTCATTTGAAAATGGTAGTCCTGTAGATACAGAAACAAACTTTAACGCAAAATCAAGAAGATGTTTCTTTGGTCTTAACAGAATTTTCATCCAGTCAACAGGTCATGATGATAATTCACCTGTTTCATTATCATTGAGCTGTATAACAGGAGATAAGAAATTATGGGCTTCAGATAAAGTTTCAATCTTATATGAAAGCATTTCATTAAGAGGAAACAATCCACAAAATAAAATTGAGATATATTATACTACAGACGGCAGAAAGCCTGACAGAAACAGTAAAAAATACGATTCTCCATTTTCACTAAAAGAACCGGCTACAGTAAAAGCTGTTGTATATATAAACGACAAAGATGCAATCTACATGCAGGAAAGCTTTGGACCGGACGAAGGACTGTATTGGGGAACACCTGGAGAACCGGCATGCAAATTCAATGGAGATCAAGCTGAAGCAGCAAGCCTGACAGAGTGTTTCAAAACCAAAAAAGACGGCGAAGGATATTACGGTGACGGATATGTTATACCCAAGGCAGGTAAAGGCTCTATTACATGGTATCAAGAAAACGATGGTGGCCAATACAAAGCAAACATAACTATCAGGTACTCACAAAAATGTAATACAACATACTCATATATGGAACTTTACAACAATGATAAACTAATAGATAAAATAAAATTCACTGACACAGGCAGTACTGCTTCACATTGGAGAGAATTGACAGTTCCAGTAACAATAAATCCTGGAGCTAATAATATTACATTAAAGAGTGCAAGCAATGATGCCGCACCAAGTATTGATCAAATAACTATAATACAATAAACATATGAATAAGAAAGCATTTATAATGCTACACAGTCTAGCACCATTAGCTGCAAATATGGCAGCAGAAAAACCTAATCTGGTTATAATCCATACAGACGAACATAGTTTCCGTACATTAAGCTGTTATCAAAAGCTGATGCCCGAAGAAGAGGCATTTGTATGGGGTAAAGGATGCAATTCCACAACCCCCAATATAGATAGAATAGCTAATGAAGGAGCCATATGCATGAGATACTATTGTAGCTCACCTGTTTCTACTCCATCAAGAGCTTCAATGATTACAGGTCTTTATCCACAAGCAACAGGTGCTCCTAAAAATGGGATGTACCTCAGTGAAAAAGTACCTACTTTTGCATCTATTCTAAGTCAGAATGGCTACTCTACATCATATGTAGGAAAATGGCATCTTGCTGGAGATGACAATAAATATACTTTTGGTATAAAATATAATGGTGGATTTCAAGACAATACATACATGATGACAGGAGGACATGCTCCTTACTTCCAGATTAAGAACGGCAAAGTGTTATCAGGTATTGGAGACAAAGCTGCATCCAAACTTCCAGATAATGAAAAAATACACCTTACAGATTATTTTACTAATAAAGCACTGGAAATTCTTGAAAGAGATAAGAACAAACCTTTCTGCCTTATGCTATCCATTCCTGATCCACATACACCAGACTATGCCCGTCCTCCATATCATACAATGTATAAAGACATGAAACCAGAAATGCCATTCACTATGCAACAGAAATATGCTCAAAAACGTCCGCATTGGGGGAAAGGAAGTGAAAAAGACAAGAATGAAGCAAAGAATTTCGATGCAAAAGCACTTAAACAATATTTTGGTATGGTAAAACATATTGACGACAGCGTGGGTAGAATACTAAAATTCCTTGAAGACAACAATCTGATGGACAATACGATTGTGGTGTTTACGTCCGATCATGGAGATATGTTTTTTGAACATAAAAGAAGAAACAAAGGAGTACCATACGAAGCTTCATCACGAATTCCGTTTGTAATAAGATACCCTGGAAAAATCAAGGCCGGAAAAGTTATAAACAAGGCATATGTAAATACAGACTTTACTCCTACTATTCTTTCTCTTATGAATATTAAGACTAATGCAAAATTTCACGGAGAAGACTCATCAGCAGACTTTACCAGTAGTGAAAAAGTAGTGAATGGAAACAGAATAGTACATTTCGCACAATGTGACGGATGGTGGGCAGCTGCTACTGATGGAAGATATAAATTAGTTATAGACAAAAAAGAATCCCCATGGCTCATTGATATGAAAAACGACCCGTTTGAACTTAAAAACTGCTACTATAATATAGATAAACAAGAAATAGCAGAAAAAATGATGAATGAGCTAATGAAACAGCTTAATGAAGTAAAAAGCCCAGGGCTAAAGAATAAACAGAAATATGTATTAAAATAAATTTACCATGAACAACAATATTAAAACCCTTATCTATACTCTACCTTGTATACCAACACTATACAGTTGTAGTGAAAAGATAAACAATGTAGAAGACAAAGAAATACAAAAGCACCCCAACATTATACTATTTGTTGCAGATGACCATGGAATGGATGCTTTAGGATGTTATGGCAACAATGTCATCAAAACTCCTAATATGGATTCATTGGCAGCTAACGGAGTCAGATTCACTCAAGCATATTGTACAAGTGCCAGTTCAGCCGCAAGCAGGTCCGTACTACTTACAGGAAGATATGGGCATGCAATAGGAGCATATGGACATACCCATGACTATCATCACTTCAGTACTTTTGAAAATGTACGTTCACTGCCGGTCATTCTATCCGAGAATGGATATTTTACCGGCAGAATAGGAAAATATCATGTTGCACCAGAATCTGTATACCATTTTGACAAGGTCTATAAAGCAAATCCACGAAACACAGTAGAAATGGCAGAAAACTGTAAAGATATTTTCAAATCCAAAAAACCATTTTTCTTATACTTCTGTACTGATGACCCACATCGCAGTGGATTTACAGAGAAAGTAGATGACTGGCGCGCCCCAAATCCTTTTGGAAATAGAAAGGATGGATACATAGGATGCGAAAATATAGTATATTCCCCAGACAGCGTCATTGTTCCTTCATTCCTTCCCGATAACAGAGAAACTAGAGAAGAAATAGCCCAATACTATCAGTCTGTATCCAGGATTGACCAAGGTATGGGAAAGCTTCTTTCTTACCTAAAAGAATCCGGTAAGGCGGACAACACTATAATTATATACATATCAGACAATGGTATGGCATTCCCCGGAGCAAAAACGACAGTTTATGAACCAGGACTAAAGTTACCCTGCATCATCAGCTCACCATTCATTAAGTCAAAAGGCACAACAAATGATGCAATGATTTCATGGGTTGATATGACACCTACCATACTAGACATGGCTGGTATAGTGACAAATAAAGAAGATTTTATGGGACGTTCATTTCTATCTGTTATTGACGAAAAAACTCCTAAGGGTTGGAATAAAATTTTTGCCTCACATACTTTTCATGAAATTACAATGTATTATCCTATGAGGGTAATAAGGAAGGGCGACTATAAACTGATATGGAACATTGCATATCAGCTAGAATATCCATTTGCATCAGATCTTTGGATTTCCTCTACATGGCAGAGTATATATAGAAACAATCTAAGTCATTTTGGTAAACGAACTACAAGTTCCTACCTAAACAGACCAGAGTTCGAACTTTACAATCTGAAAGAAGATCCAGATGAGATAAACAATCTGGCAACTCAAAAAGAATATACTGATATACTAGAAAATATGAAGTTAGAACTTAAAGAGTGGCAACTAAAGACTAAAGACCCATGGTATATAATGTGGAATCATGATTCATCACTTCAAGGTGCAGGAGAAAAACTATAAAAAAACTAATACTTTATATGAAACAACTGTTTTCTTTAATATTATTTCTCATGGGAGTGGCAGGATATGCTGCTCCCTCAATCAAAACTCAAGTAAGAGTTACAGAAGATTTTAATGCCAACTGGAAATTCTCTCTGGGTGACAGTCCTGACAGAAGAGAGACTCAATACGACGACTCCAAATGGAGAACACTAAATCTTCCCCACGACTGGAGTATAGAGGGGGATTATACACCTAATTTCCCGGCAGGAAAAAACAACGGATTCTTCCCCGAAGGATTAGGCTGGTACAGAAAAAAATTTACAATCCCTAAAGAAGATGCAAATAAACAGTTTGTAATACAATTCGATGGCGTATTTATGAACTCAGAGGTATGGATTAATGGCAAATACCTTGGAAGACGACCATACGGATACTCAACTTTCAGATATGACCTTACCGATAAACTCAAGTTCGGAGGAGAAAACGTAATAGCAGTAAGAGTTGACAACAGTAATCCTGGAGCCGACAGATGGTATCACGGATCAGGTATATACAGAAATGTACATCTGATAAAAACAAACTATGTACATTTCCGCCATAATGGAGGTATCTATATTACCACACCTATAGCAGAAAAACATACAGCTACAGTAAAAGCGAATTATGAAATCATGGGAACATTCTTCGATGAGAATGAAATAAAGCTGTTCAAGAGAAACAGATGGCTGCGCGAAAAAAACGAGTGGAAAAATACACCCCAAAAGCATAACTGTATTATACGTACTATAATTTACGACCATAAAGGGATAGAAATAGCAAGAACAGAAAACAGTCATACAATCGAAAACTACGAAACGAACTATAAAGCAACCCAAACTGTTTCATTCAAAAATCCAAATCTGTGGAGTGATAAGAGACCATACCTATACACTCTGAAAAGTGAAATAGAATACAATGGCAAAGTTCTGGATGATGCTGTTACAGAAATCGGAATCAGAAAAATTGACTTTGTTCCTGGAGCAGGCCTTTTCGTCAATGGAATAGAAACAAAACTAAAAGGTGTATGCCTTCATCATGAAGCAGGAAGTCTCGGGGCAGCAGTGCCAAAAAAAGTTTGGATATATCGCCTTAGCAAACTAAAGGAAATGGGATGCAACGCACTACGTACTGCACATAATCCTTTTGAACCAGCATTCTATGAAGCATGCGACAGTATGGGATTTTATGTAATGGACGAAGCATTTGACGAATGGACTACCGGATGGAACGTAAACTGGACAGAAAATCCTACTGGTAAAGCCATGAATGGATATAACCATCTCTACAATGAATGGTGGCGCACAGATTTAGCCGATATGATAAAAAGAGACAGAAATCATCCTTCAGTAATAATCTTGGGAGTGGGAAATGAGATTCCTGATTACAGGCATTATAAGCATGCAGGAGAAACTATAGCACCAATGCTGGCATTATGCAAAGAACTTGACCCTACCCGACCAGCTTGTGTAGGCGATAACAATTGTAAACTCACTGACAAGAACGGAGTTACAGAACAATTGCCTATCATGGGATTTAATTATATAGAACGTGATTTTGGCAGTAAAGACATGTACGGACCAATGCATGAAAAATACCCAGAAAAACTGTGTTTCGGCAGTGAAGTCAACAAGGAGCTCTGTTACCATATAGCAATGAGAGACAACCCTTACGTAATAGGTGGATTCATTTGGACTGGTATAGACTATCTTGGAGAGACCAAGGAACTTGGAAGAAGAGGATGGAACACTTCCCTACTCGATCTTACACTGAACAAGAAATACGAAGGTGCTCTATACGAAGCTTGCTGGACAGAAGAGCCTAGGATATTCATCACTTCATGCGATGTTTCAGCCTCATCACCTATAGAGTACACTACATACGGACAGGCAGGTGAACGTGTCGTATTAAGCAAAGAGAGGGTGTTCAGCTGGAATAAAAAAGAAGGCGAGAAAACATTTGTCACAGTATACAACAACTGTGATGAAATAGAACTGAAGCTCAATGGTAAGTCTTTAGGAAAAAAGAATACCGGGAAAGACACTTATTATGCAGAGTTTGAGGTTTTATACAAACCGGGTAAACTGGAAGCTATAGGCTACCGTAATGGAAAGAAAGTTGGAATATGTAGGCTTGAGACAACCGGAGAAGTCACAAAAATCCAGGCTAAACCTGTATGGAAAGAAATGTCAAGAGACGGAAAAGATATAAATATAATTGAAGTAAGACTAACAGACGATAAAGGTAGAACTGTTACAGAAGCAGAAAATGAAATAATTGTTACTGTTACAGGTGGAGCAAAACTTATCGGTATAGACTCACCTAACTTATATTATACAGGAAATTTCAAAACCGACAGACGAAAAGCACAGAACGGAACATTACTTGTCACTGTACAGTCAAATGGCAAAAATGAAAAAGCTGTTATTAATTTATCATCAAATGGCATAAAAGACAATACAATCTGTTTCTAACATGATAATAAAAGTGTCATGGCTCATAGGTCATGACACTTTTATTATGGTTATCTGTCAGTTCTGAAAGAAGATACGGGCATTCCATTTCCCCCATACAAATCACCGATTACAAAATCCCTGAAAGCATATCTTGCATGTACCGGCTCTTTTACATCATCATTCCATAACACAACTTTTTCACGATCAACAATTTTCGCTTCAGCCGGTAAAAATACACCATCCGAACCTGCAACTTCAAAATTCCTCAATACGTTCCCAAATGAAGTAATACCTAATGGTATTCTATCAAAAGATAGAACCAATTTATTGCCTTCTCTTCTTTTTAATGCATATCTAGGTGAATCTGATAAGATAGAACTTATACCATACGTATGACTTAGAGCTTTATATGCCAAACGTTTACCAACAATATCCTTTTTTGAGGGATGAATAGTAGACGAATCACCAGAATCAATAATAACAACCATACCAACATTATTTATTATACTTTCACATTCCATTTGCACTTCACGAAATAATGCGGCTTGAATATTACTTTTATTCTTAAAATACATATATGGCGCAATCTGTACATAATAAACTGGCAGGGTATCATTATTAAACATATTCCTCCAGTCCTTAACAAAAGATTGAAACAATAATTTATATTCTTCAGGATTTGACCTGTTAGCCTCACCCTGATACCATATAACACCCTTAAATTTAAAATATTTTATAGGATAGACCATTCCATTAAACAATGTTGCAGGCTGAGGTTTTTGCGATGTCTCATCATTAACTAAATACTCCTGAGAAATTTCAGGAAACTCATTCAAGATATCAGATGACATCCAACAATTTATGTTTGTTCCACCCCAACTTGAATTGACTAATCCGATAGGAACTTTTAGTGTACTATATAGTTGCTTTCCAAAGAAATATGCAGTAGCACTAAAATTTGCAACATTTTCTGGAGAATTAACATTCCATACACCATTACAATCATCTTGTAGTGTTTTTGATATACATTTTTCTACATTAAAAAGTCTTATTGGAATATTCTTATTTGCATTGGCGATTGTCTCAACAGAACCATCAACTGGTTGACCATATAATCCCTTAACTGGCATTTCCATATTTGATTGGCCAGAACAAAACCAAACTTCACCCAAATAAACATCATCTATGTATAGTTTGTCACCGTCATCAAACATAATATTGTATGGTCCACCAGCAGATGGAGTTAATATATCAACTTCCCATTTTCCTCCAGATGAAATATTAGACACATAGATTTCATCACTCCATGAAGTTTTAATTCTCAATTCTCCAGAGTTATTACTCCAACCCCAAAGTTTAACAATAGAATTTTGTTGAAGAACCATGTGTGAGGCCAATATTGAAGGAAGCTTGACTTTAGCATTTACATGCGATATAGTAAAAAATATAATAATATTTATCAATAGTAATTTTTTCATTGACTTATATAAAAATGGAGAAATTTGAATACAACTTCAAATTTCTCCATAAGGTTTTGATTATTTTTTAAAAGAATTTATTCTCAAAGTCCACACTTTACTGTATCCATTTGCTGCTGTAACTTTATAGCACATTTCATCTTGAGTACTAAAATCCTGTATTTCACCAAGTTTTGGAGAATTACCAACTGGCGCAACAACTGCAGCAGTAGATATATCACAATAACCTACAAGATTTGATAAAGAAACATCGTCCCTAATTTCATTAGTAAAATCATCGTCAGCCTTTGGAACAGTAATATCACAAGTTACAATAAGATTCTCTTTATCTATCTTGGTCTTAATGGTCATTTGTTCTACACACATTCTGTTCTTGGCATCATCAAACCAACGATATTCAAACTTGAAATTAGTAATATCAGCATCCTCATATGCAGGAAGCTCTTCTAAACCCGCCTTCAGACATGAAGAAATCATTGTCATTAGGAACAAGGAAAACAATACATTATATATTTTCTTCATAATTTACAATTTAAATTAGTTCCAACCAGGATTTTGATCATTTGCAAGATTCTTGTTTAATTCCATTTCTTTCTTTGGGATAGGGAACAAATATCTTTTAGCTGAAAAAGCACGAGAATTCATTCCATGCACATCAGGTACATCAATCAACTCATATGAATGTCCATCTGCTGCAATCTCTAATGTTTGAAATGCATGATTAAGTTCTGGAATAACCTCCAAACCATCAGCTTTTCCCCAACGAATCAAAGACCAATATCTGTCTCCCTCAAAAAAAAGTTCAACTCTTCGTTCTGATTTATATGCTTTCCACACATCATCAATAGTCATAGTAGCAGCATCATGAGCAGGAAGACCTCCATGGATAGTACGAGTCTTATTAATATACTCAACCGCTTTATTTTTTTCATTCAATCTTAAACATGCTTCAGCATAATTCAAATAAGACCTACCTAACCTTAAAATTACATGATGATAATTTGTATAGTTCTTTGCCTGAATCGGTTCATGCTCATATAAAGTTTTACGAATAAAATATCCTGTTCGTGTAGATAAGTTTGAAGCTTTATTTAATGATTTGCGATGCATATTGCCTGTAACTCTTGTAACTATCAAGTTCTCATAAATATATGTAGAATCGTAGGCAATAGAAGCATAAAAACGTTGATCCCTATGTTTATATAAGTGTTCCGAAACCCAATATTTACCAGGATTGTTAATATAATCTTCATAATATGAAGTTTTATTCCATTTTTTAGCTTTTCCATCACGATCAATTACTTCATATTCATCTACCAAATCCTGGGACGGCCATCTGTTTCCCCAACCTAAAAAGTTCTGTTTAAGTTTTGGCCATGCAAAGTCATGTAATACATTTGTTTCTGCATTAGGGGTAAATCGTTGCATAGGAGTATCTTTAAATTGAGTTACTGATTTATTTCTCCATAAAGCAAAAATTATTTCTTTTGAATTAGATGCATAATCATAATCATTAAACATCTTTTTATAGTCAGTATCCAATGAATATCCTAATTTAAACAATTCCTCACTACACGTTTTAACTTCCTTATAATATTCCTCTTTCCCTGTTTCTATATATGAAGCACCATGAAGAGCGACCTCTGCTTTTAGAGCCAATGCAGCAGCTTTAGTAAAATATCCATTTTCTGCTGTAACAGGTAAATCTAAAGCAGCATCCTTTAAATCATTAAGTATAAAATCATATGTTTCTTTTATAGTCTTACTTCTTCCCAATTGTAATTCATCCTCAGGGGTAAGAACTCTATCTATTATAATAAACTTGCCGAATAACCTGGCTTTATTAAAATAAATCATAGCCCTAAGCATTTTTCCTTCAGCAATCATTTTTTTCTTTATGTTATCAGGAAAGTCAGATTTACCTACATTTTCTATTATCAGGTTTGCTTGCCTTATAAAAGGAAAAGCATCTTTCCACCTATAATCTTTATCTGGTGTCATTTGATCTTTTATTATAGTCACTACATTGTTAGTTGAAATTATTATATTATCAGAATAGTCATCATTTGCAGCACCATAATATGCATCCATCTCCAAAGGAGTAAAAATATACTCTTTAACAATACTTCTATAAGCATCATTAATAACCCCTTGAACCAATTTATAATCACTCCATATTAATTCGTCCGAATAACTATCGAGAGGCTTTGTGTTTAATAAATCATCACAAGAAGATATTATGCCTACAAATATCATACTTGCCAACAGTATTTTTTTTCTATACATAGTCTATAATTTTAAAATTCAACATTAAGTCCCAAGGAATAAGTTCTATATACAGGATATGATGACCCAGATATTGAACGAAGATTTTTCTCTATTTGATCCGGTTTTATCATTTTAGCTTCAGGATCCACAAAATCAAGAACTTCTGATATTGTAAACAGATTTGTTCCACTTAGAGTAATTCTACATCCTTGTATAAACTTACATTTCTTTAGTAAATCACGTTTAAGATCGTAACTTATTTGTAGATTTTTCAATCTAAAGTATCTTGCATTCATATTAAAAAAGTCTGTTACCATAGCATTATTCTCACCATTAGGATAACCGGATTTTGTTACGCGTGGAAATCTTGCATCAGTATTTTCCGGCGTCCAATAATCAGCCTGGAACTTTGTTATTACGCTTGCATAGTCACCTCGTTGCATCTGCTGTCCCATTGCTATATATCTGTCTCCAGTCCCCTGAAAAAGAGCTGAAAGAGTCCAACCTTTATAATCTACCTTGAAATCAAATCCATAGTTTAAATGAGGCATAGAAGGCTGTCCAACCCTACGCATATCATTAGAATCTATTTTACCATCACCGTTTGCATCTACATATTTTATATCTCCCATTGAAGTTTCTGTTGAAGGCAATGGTCGAGGAGAATTCAGTATCTGGTCCTTATTCTGAAATAATCCATCGTTCAGATACATTGTATAAAAAAAGTCCTTTTCATGAGTCTGACGTATATAAGGATTTTTCAATGTAGCAAGATCTTCAGAATCAAGCTGTTCCCATAACTGATTATAATATGACATATTTCCACCGATTTCATAATACCAATCTCCACGTTTCTCCTTATATCTTAAATTCAACTCAAAGCCTGCGCGTCTATGCTTTGAATCTGAAGTTATCTCTGGAAGTGGTTTTCCCAATGTAGTAGCATAAATATTATTAGGACTCATAAGATATCCAGACGTTTTATAAAAGAAATAGTCTAAAGAACCTTCAAGCCTGTTGTTTAAAGAAGCAAAATCAAAGCCTACATTAAAAGATTTTCTGGTATACCATGTCAAAGCCAACGGGTTGACAAGATTTCCTTCAGAAAAAGTAACATTTAATATATTACCCGCATTATAATATTCCTTCATTGCTCCCTGATCATACAATGCCATATACCCGAAGCGAGTAACACCATCCGAAATACCAGTCTCTCCATAAGATGCTCTAAGCTTCAGACTATTCAATATATTCTTCTCATTAAGTTTTTGCATAAAGTTTTCATCCGAGATCATCCAAACTGCTGATACCGCAGGGAAAAATCCCCATCTTTTGTCAGGATGGAAATTGTCATTACCATCATAACGTCCGCTGAATTCAATAATATACTTTGAAAGATAGTCATATTTAAGTCGACCTACATAACCCATACTAGCAGATTCAGCAGCCGACCCATCATTTGTCAATCCATCTACAGGTCCGGCAAACAACTGATCCATTGATGTAGATATATAATTTTTTCTACCTGCACTAACAAACTCAGAAAAACCTTTTCGCTGGGTATATACAAAAGTTGCATCTAACGTATGTTTTCCGAAAGTCTTAAGATAGGCAGCTTTAAACTCCATATCAAAGATTCTGTTATAACCAGATTTTACATCCATAGAGGGTTTTACACTTGACTGATATAAAGAACCGTCAAGCTCATATTGTTTCGCTGTAGCATTCCATGTCTTTTCAAAATAATCAATATCATTATAGTTTACCATTCCTGAAAATGATAAACCATCAATCCATTTTGGTTTCCATGTAGCAGATATCTGCCCATTAAGATATTTCTTCCTGTTTTTTATATAACCAGAATCCTTGTCAAATCTAACCAACGGATTTTCATTTCCTGCAGCAAGTGTTCCATCCGGATTATATCCTGGTATGTAAGGACGAGTATTATATAACAAAGACCACCAGCTAGCATCATAAGGCTCTCTTGTATTCTGAATACTTCCATTAAGAGCAGTACTTATCTCCAAACCGATATTATCAAATCTTGTAGTCACATTACTTCTTAAAGTTGTTCTATCCAAATTAGAAGCATCAGATTTTAATATACCTTCTTGTCCCATGTATCCTAAAGACACATAATAATTAGTATGTTCACTTCCACCGCTTACTGACAGTGTATGTTTTTGTTCCGGAGTCAAATTCTTCAACACTAGATCTTGCCAATTATTATTAGGATAATTTGGATCCTTACCAATCAAAGCCATCTGTTCCGGCGTCCAAAACGGATCATCTCCCTCATTAAGATACACCTGATTAGCCATTTCTGCAAATTCATAGGTATCAAGTGGTTCAGGCAGTACAGTCGGCTGACTTAACTGAATATTCATGGAGTATCGTACCTTAGGTGTTCCAGATTTACCTTTCTTTGTCTGTACAAGAACGATACCATTACCAGCCTTAGAACCATATACAGCTGTAGCCGAAGCATCCTTCAAAAATGACATTGACTCTATATCCTCTGGATTTAAAGTAGAAAACACAAATGAATCAGATATAACACCATCAATCACAAATAATGGTGTCTCTGCACCACGAATAGATATTGATGGCATATCTCCTAGTCCACCACCAGAATTATTAACAATAAGTCCTGGTACTTGTCCCTGTAATGCTTGACTCACATTTGGGAATGGAGTTGATTCCAGTTTCTCTGCATTAAGACTTGAAACAGAACCTGTAAGTTTTCTTTTAGTGGATGTTCCATAACCAATAACAACCACCTCATCCAAAACCTCAGTATCCTCTTTAAGGACTATTGATAAAGTCTTACCTCCTTGAGCTGTAAGTTGTTGAGCCTGATAACCGACATACGAAACCTCCAATACCGAGTTTTCAGATGCTGTAAAAGTAAAATTACCGTCAAAATCTGTGATTGTACCATTTGAAGTGCCTTTCTCAATGACTGATGCACCAATAATTGGCATATTGGAAGCATCAAGAATTTTTCCAGTTACAGTAACTTTTTTATCAGAAACAGGCTTGTTTTTCTTCGTGATAACAATCATTTTATCCCGGACACTCCAAGTCAGACTGGAATCAAGGACTTTGGAAAGTGCATCATTTACAGATGAATTGGTAAGAGTAACGGTGATTTTCTTGTTCTCGTTAACCTCATCTGTCTTGTAAATGACAGACATACCTGTTTGGGACTCAATTTCTTTCAGGACAGTCTTTAGTGGTTGGTTCGTGAAAGTCTTGTTCACGGTCTGGGCATCGACTGTTATGGCAGCCCAGCCTAAAGATGCCCCCAAGAGCAACTTTAGCAAACTTGATCGGTCGAACATAGTAATTAAATTTTAAATTTAAAAAAACAGATTACTTCATATTTCTATTATTTTATAATAATATTCTTATCATCTATTTCATATTCAAACGGAAATACAAACTGAAGTCCATCAAGAACTTGCCCTATTGTTTCATTATTCCTCAACGAGACTCTAAAATATTTATGTTTTAAATCTTCATTCTCAATGGTTATGTCCACCCCATATCTTCTTGACAATCTGATTGCAAAATTGGCAAAAGAAATTCTATCAAATTCCATTCTTCCATCAATCCAGGCTTTTGAGTCATTAACATCCGACTTGAAACTTTTAATAGTTCCTTTATTCTTATTTATCAAGACACCTTCACCAGGGGATATAGGATATATCTTCTTATTATAATCTATCTCTATTTTACCTTCCAAAAGGTTTGTCGAAGATATGACATCTTCACCGTATGCACATACATTAAATTTCGTGCCCTTTACTATTATATCGTATACTGATGTTGAAACCGTAAATGGTACACCGTTTTTAGATGCTACTTCAAAATACCCTTCACCGTCCAACAAAACATTACGTTTTTTTTCAGAAAAATTGTTTGAAAATTTCAAAGTTGAACCACCATTCAACCACACCAAAGTTCCATCAGGTAAAACAAGTTTCGACTTTTGACCTTCAGGTACTTCACTTACAAAATACAAATCATTGTTTTTCCCGGCGAATCTGTCATACAAGTAAACAGTCAATGATAGTATGACCATGATAGAGGCGGCTACCGACAACCATCCTAAATTCAACTTTCTATTCCTTTCATAAGATAAAGATATTCTAGAAGTATTCATCCGCGTTTGCAGTCTCGCCCATTTATCAGCCATCTCATAATCATTAATATATCCACTTATCCATTCACTTTCCCATTGACGAAACAGTTTCATATTCTCATTACTGTCATTTATAAAATCAAACAAGACCTTTTCATCTTCAAGAGATATTTTCCCTTGAAAATACAAAAAAGCTATTGATTTTATCTCTTCAATATTTTTCATATCATTAGTCTTTCTACTGATAAAACAATTCTACCACTTCTTACCCTACCTGTTTTTATAAGTTTTTTTCCTTTTAGGATAAGAAAAATAGCGATAATATCATAAAATACTTAGTATCAAGAGATTGTTTCTCCAAATAAGATGAAATTATTTTCAAAGATTTTGTAATATGCTTCTCTACTGCCTTAGTAGTAATATTAAGTTCATCAGCAATTTCATTATTTTTAAGTCCTCTGAACCTGCTTAAAACAAACACCTGCTTGGTTCTGTCCGACAATAATGATATTGCTTTTGATATTTGTATCTTAAGCTCTTTTTGAAAAAGAAGCTCATCCGGAGAGAGTTGCATATCCAATGAATACAGTTTCTCCTCTCCTTCTATATCAAAAACATAATCAACAGAAATATTCTCAATCAAAGAATTATGTTTTATATAGTTCAAACAGGCATTTCTAACCATACAAAACAATAAAGAAGATATTGAAATATACCTGATACTATTCTTTCTTTCCCAAAAAGAGATAAAGCAATCCTGAAGGATATCTTCGGCTATATTCTCATCATTTACATATCTTACTGCATATCTGAGAAGTCTCGGATAGAACTTGTAGAAAAGTTGCCTAAAAGCCTCTTCATTACCTTCCTTTATCAAATTTAGGAGTTCAGTATCTGAATAAAAAGCTGTATCAATCATAATATAATAAGGTTCAAATATTTATATGAGTCTCTCAGCTATCAAAAAAACAGGAGAGCTTTCTACAATAAAACTACCACATTTCTGAGAATAAATAGGAGCAATGCATCCAAAAGCAATCATCCCTCCAACGATGTGTTTTTTCATTTCTACTTACAATTAAAATTACAAAACAAAGGAAAATAATCCACCACTAAATAATGTATCAGAGAATAATAAAATGGTATCTGAAAGTACAGGCACCTTGTCATACCAATCAGATGACAAGGTGCCCATATTTTACAGACTATTCAGCTGTATATCTCACAATAAATATACTTATCTCATAAAGAACTATTACCGGCAAACCTACGAGCAATAGCGTTATTATGTCAGTGGTAGGAGTTATTATAGCAGAAATAACAAAAGCTATAACTATTGCATGCTTTCGATAACGCTTCATAAAATCTGAAGTTACAAGTTTCAGCTTTGCCATCAACCAGGCAATCATAGGAATCTCAAAAACTATTCCCATCAACAGGCTCAATACCACCATTGTGTCAATATACGAACTTAACTGTATAGTATTATTTACCTCGCTGCTTACACTATATGTGGCAAGAAACCTCAACGTCAAAGGGAATATAAGAAAATAGCTTAACAACATTCCTATTATAAACAACATATATCCCCAAGACAATAAATATAGTGTATATTTCTTCTCTTCCGCAAATAGCGCAGGCGAAACAAAAGAAAACAACTTATAGATTATATAAGGAGAAGAAAGTAAAATTCCTACATAAAACGAAACTGTCATATGAGCAACAAACTGTCCTGACAAATTTATATTTATAAGTTCCAACTGTAATATATCGTTATCAGAAGAATTTTCCAAACCAAGAAATCCGGAAATTATATCAAAAAAATCATAGATAAAAAAATCAGGATTCTTTGGTGAAAGTATAATAGAACATTGCTGTCCCGTTAAAATCGAGGAAAGTTCTTTGAAATTATTGAAACATAGTTGATTACAGAGGTTTTTCAAGTAAACGGACTTGAAATTGTAAATTTGTGCAGTACTAATATCTGCACTTATGT
>OIEV01000481.1_pt1 | contig 28549 bp, 21 predicted proteins | sample 1581881 | NCBI WGS metagenome assembly OIEV01 (sample SAMN03279760, study PRJEB24777) | human gut metagenome | isolation source: fecal sample PR121 from 1 month old male Malay infant, vaginally delivered... | place: Singapore | collected 2005-09-16 | reverse complement strand
GATACCAAGGAAGGAGAAGCACGATGAGCAACGACCAGAGTTTCAAGAACCGCAAGCCCGCCATGGGCAAAGCCGAGCCTGGCACCATCAAGCGCATCTTCAGCTACATCTTCCAGTACAAGTGGCGTGTCATCGCCATCGTGGTGTGCATCTTGGTCGGTGCCGCCGCGCAGGCCGGTTCCGCGCTGTTCCTCCAGTCGCTCATCGACACGTACATCCTGCCGATGGTGGGGGAGTCGAACTCCGACTGGGCCCCGCTGCTGCGGGCCATCAGCCTGATGGCGGGCCTGTATGTGGCCGGCATCGTGGCGTCCTGGCTGTGGCAGTGGCTGATCGTCACCGTCGAGCAGGGCACGCTCAAGAAGATTCGTGACGATATGTTCGCCCATCAGCAGAAGCTGCCGATCCGCTACTTCGACAGCCACGAGCACGGCGACATCATGAGCCACTACACCAACGACACCGATACGCTGCGCCAGGCCATCTCGCAGTCGTTCCCGCAGATGTTCTCCTCGATTATCTCCGCGGCCGCGGCGCTGCTGTCCATGCTGTGGCTGTCCATTCCATTCACCGCGTTCGTAATCGTGTTCACCGTTCTGCTCTACTTCATCGTGCGCAAGATCGTGAGCCGCTCCGGCCGCTACTTCGTCAAGCAGCAGCAGTGGATCGGCGACGTGAACGCCTTCGTGGAGGAATCCGTCAACGGCCAGAAGGTCATCAAGGTCTTCAACCACGAAGACGCCACCCAGAAGACCTTCGACGAGAAGAACGAGGAGCTCTTCGAGGCGTCCGCCGAGGCGAACACATGGGGCAATGTGACCATGCCGGTCGTCGGCAACATGGGCTATCTGCTCTACATCCTGCTCGCCATCGTCGGTGCCGCCGTTTCGCTGGCCGGCGTCAATGACATCGGTCTGACCGGTGTCAAGCCGCTCACCCTCGGCACGCTCGTCTCCCTGCTGACCTTGTCCCGCTCGTTCATCAACCCGATCGGCCAGGTCTCCCAGCAGCTGACCATGGTGATGATGGCGCTCGCCGGCGCCTCCCGCATCTTCAAGTTGATGGACGAACCCATCGAGGAAGACAAGGGCACCGTGACGCTCGTGAACGTGGAACTTGGGCCGGACGGCCGCACCATGACCGAAGTCGACCATGAGACCGGCCACTGGGCATGGAAGCGCGAGGTCGGCGACGACGGTACGAGGTCTCTGAAGGCCGCAGAAAAGCTCAAGGGCTCGGCCCGCGAGGTGGCGATGAAGGCCAAGGAGCAGGCGATCACCTCGCCCGACGGCCGACTGACCCTGCTGCGCGGCGACGTGCGCTTCACCAACGTGACCTTCGGCTACAACCCGGACAAGCCGGTGCTGCACGGCATCACCTGGTTCGCCAAGCCCGGCCAGAAGATCGCGCTCGTCGGCGCCACCGGTGCCGGCAAGACCACCGTGACCAACCTCATCAACCGGTTCTACGACATTCAGGAAGGCCAGATTCTGTATGATGGTATCTCCGTGGCCGGCATCAAGAAGCCTGACCTGCGCAGGTCTTTGGGCATCGTGCTGCAGGACGTGAACCTGTTCACCGGCACCGTGATGGACAACATCCGTTACGGCCGCCTGAACGCCACCGATGAGGAATGCATCGAGGCCGCGCGTCTGGTCAATGCGGACAGCTTCATCCGCATGCTGCCCGGGGGATACAACACGGTGCTCGAAGGCGACGGTTCCGGCCTGTCCCAGGGCCAGCGCCAGCTGATCTCCATCGCTCGCGCGGCGGTGGCCGATCCGCCTGCGCTGATCCTTGACGAGGCCACGTCCTCGATTGATACGCGTACTGAAGAGGTTGTGCAAGCTGGTATGGATAACCTGATGAAGGGCCGTACGGTCTTCGTCATCGCCCACCGCCTGTCCACCGTGCGCAATTCCGATGTGATCATGGTGCTCGACCACGGCAACATCATCGAGCGTGGTTCGCATGACGAGCTGATCGCGCAAAAGGGCGAGTACTACCAGCTGTACACCGGTGCAGTGGAACTGGAGTAGCCGGTACGCCTGCAAAAACCGCACCTCGATTATCGGGTTGAAGCAATTCTCATCCGGTGGTTGAGGTGCGGTTTTCTATGTTGAGAGCCGTGTGTTAGCGCAGGATTACGAATATTGGCGGTGAAAAGGGTACATTTGAATTGTTGTTTTGACGATGTATCGGCCGCAAGGAGGGGACTATGGCGTTCGTGACGTTGAAGGATGTCGCTCAACGTGCCGGTGTGTCGGCTGCTGCCGTCTCCCAAATACTTCACAATAAAGGCCGCTTTTCTAGCGATACGCGACAGTTGGTGCTGAAAACTGTTGAGGAAATGGGGTATGTGCCCGATCAACGTGCTCGCTCCATGCGCTCGTCGGATACTAAGACTGTTGGTTTGCTGGTTCCTGATTTGCGCAATCCGTATTTCGCCGATTTGGTCTCGTCAATGGAGGATGAGTTGTATGCCCGGGGCTATTCCACGCTGATTGGTACTTCAGCAGAAACAGTGGAACGCCAGGATGCGTTTATTGACAATCTGCTTGGGCAACGTATTGATGGTGCGATCGTGGTGCCGCAAGGTGTCAATTCGCCTGGTATGCAGTCGCTTATCGCGCGCGAGCTACCACTGGTGTTCGTGGATCGTTTGGTATCGGGAGTAAATTCGGTGCCATTCGTAGTGTCCGACCCATACCCAGGTGTTTGCGAGGCGGTTGCCGAACTTGTGCGCTTAGGGCATCGTCACATTGGATTTGTGTCACACTCGTCACTGGGCTCGTCCAATATAAATGAGCGTGAAGCGGCATTCCGTTCTGCTGTGGCACAGGTGACGCAGTTGGGGGAGGGAACTGCGGCGGTTGTCGACTGTGATTCTACATATGTTTCGCGCGAAGCAGGACTAAATGAACTTGTAAGAGCAGGTGTTACGGCGATTATTTGCGCTTACTCGCCTGACATGATCACGATGATTGGTTTGCTGCATGACCGCGGCATTGATATTGGTAGTGAAATGTCAGTGATTTCATTCGATGACATTGCCGTATTCCGTCTGCTGACTCCGCAAGTCGCGATTATTTCGCAGCAAGCTGAGGATATGGGTCGCCAGGGCGTGGATATGTTGCTCGACATGATTATAAATAATGATTGCAGTCGTGGTGAATCGCGCTATGTCCCGTCATCGTTTGTACTGCGTGATTCGGTTGGGGCTCCTATGTGGCGTGTTCCCTGATATTGCAGCGTTTATCAGGTGCATGAAGGCTGGGTTTATGCGCTGAACAGTGCTGACGTGCCGACATCGTTGACAACATTGGTAAAAGGTTATATCATAATTTTCATTAGTTGATTAAACGTTTTATCAATGGCGATGATCAACGATGATCGGTTTGGAGGAAACTCACAGAGGAGGTGAGCGGGCAATGTGCATATCGATTCAGCAAGACGCGCTGACAGCCGAACTGTACGTCAGCGTTCGCGACGCTGTGGGTTTCTACCATTACGACCGCGAAGACGCGCGTATGGCGCTGGATGGTGGGCTGTATTCCGTGGTTGCCTACGTTGATGGTCGGGTGGCCGGAATTGGTCGTGTGGTCGGCGATGGACGTATCGCATTCTTCATCAAAGATCTCGTGGTATTACCGCAATACCAAGGGGATGGAGTCGGTACGGCGGTGCTGCGCGCACTTATCACACGCATTCGAGAACACTGCTGCAACCATGCGTACATTGGCCTGATGGCAACACCTGGCAAGGAATCGTTCTACGAAGAGCATGGGTTCCTGCGCCGGCCGGCACCGGGTTATGGCAGCGGATTAGTCCAATTCGTTGATCCCGTTCCGCTCAGCGCAGCTGAATCCACCGCCACAAGCGGAATCAAGTAATCGGCTCGCCGAGCACTACGCATAACACGTATATCAACACACCACGAAAGGAACCGAACAAGCAATGAAGCAGATCCCTCTGATTATCGACACTGACCCCGGCATCGATGACGCCGTCGCCATCGCACTGGCAGTGTTCAACCCGCGCTTCGACGTGCGGCTGATTACTACGGTTGCTGGCAATGTCAGCATTGAAGCGACAACGACGAACGCGCTCAAGCTGATGGCCTACTACGGTAAGGATGTACCGGTCGCTCGTGGCGCTGCTGAACCGCTGATCCGTCAGCTTGATGATGCAAGCGATATCCACGGTAAAACCGGTATGGAGGGATTCGATTTCCCTGAGCCCAAAACTGAACTTCTGCTGGATAAGCATGCTGTCGAAGCAATGCGCGACGAGATCATGGCTTCTGCTGAACCCGTCACCGTCATGCCAATCGGTCCGCTGACCAACATCGCACTGTTGCTAAAAACTTTTCCGGAAGTCAAGTCGCGTATTGAGCGCATTGTGCTCATGGGTGGTTCGGTCACTCGCGGCAACAAGGGTGTTATGGCCGAATTCAATATTTTCGTTGACCCTGAAGCCGCCAAGATTGTGCTCACTTCTGGTCTTGACATTACTATGGCCACACTGGACGCCGGCTTGGGAACTGTGATTCCGCCGGAGAAAACCGCTCAGCTTAAGGATATGGGCAAGGTCGGTCTGATGGCTCATGACCTGTTCCAGCGCTACCGCAAGCGCAGCTTCGGCACCGGTCTCAAAATGTATGACGCTTGCGCAGTCGCATGCTTGCTGGAGCCTGACCTATTCGACATGACTAAGGCATTTGTGGACGTAGAAATCGCTGGCGAACTCACTGCAGGGTGTACGGTCGTTGATCTTAAGGGCTACCTTAAGCGCGAACCGAATGCCACCGTCACCACCGGCGTTCACGCAGATCGATTCTGCGACTGGTTCATGGACGGCATCGCCCATTGTGCATAGTCCCTTGTCTCTTCGACGCCGCTAACACCGGCGCCCCTGAGCGCATCAGTATTCGTGAATTCAACAACAGAGAATAAGAGAACAAAGAAAGGACCAGACCGATGGAACTGGTGATTATGTACCTCGTGGCAATTGCCGCGGTTGGCATTGTGGGCTTTATGCTCGTGAAGAAAATGGACATCAAGATTTCCCTGTTCCTCATCGGCATTGTGCTGATGTACATCGCATTGCTGATGGGCAAGGACATCTCATTCACCGACTTCGTTTCCAGTGGTGTCACTTGGCTTGATCCGTTCAAGGTTGTAGGCGATCAGTTCGTGAGCACGCTCACTTCTGCTGGCTTCATCATCCTCATCCTTGGTGGCTACACCGGCTACATGTCCCATATCGGAGCCAATGAAGTCACGGTAAGTGTGCTCGCCAAGCCGATTGCGCACATCAAGTCCCCGTATATACTCGTGCCGATTACCTTCTTGTTGGGCAACCTGTTGTCTCTGGTCATTCCGAGTGCTTCCAACCTGGCTATCATCCTTATGGCAACGCTGTACCCGGTGCTTCGCCAAGCTGGTATGAGCCTGCTGAGCGCAGCTGCAGTCATTGCCACTACTGCAACGATTATGCCGACCCCGCTTGGCTCCGACAATGTTGCCATCGCCGCTGAACTCGCTAAGACCGACATGTTCTCCGGCCTGACCGCCAGCGATTACGTCTTCCGTTATCACGTGCTCGTTTCCATCCCGACCTTGCTCGTCATGGCACTGGCACACTACTTCTGGCAGAAGTTCATGGACAAGCGCGCTGGCTCGGATTTGACCGACGGTGATGTTGACCTGGCTGAGGTTAAGGCTGTCGAAGGTAGCGCTCTCTACCGCACTGTGTATGCGATTTTGCCGCTGCTGCCGATCATCATGCTTCTCATCGTGTTCGCCATCACTTCCACCACCGGCGCAAAGATCGACCTGAGTGTTGAACTCGCTTCCATTCTCTCCTTCGTGATCGCCATTATCTGCGAGCTCATCCGCACTCGCAAGGGCAAGGAAACCCTCGCTGGCACCGAGTCCTTCTTCAAGGGCATGGGTGGCGCAATGCCGATTGTGGCACTGTTGGTCGCTGCTTCTGTGTTCGTCATTGGTCTTAAGTCCATTGGTCTGATCACCGAACTGCAGAACGCAATGACCGGCCTGTCCGGCTCTGGTATGGGCTTCGTGCTGCCGCTTATCCTTGTCGGCCTCACTGCGCTCATCGTGCTACTCTCCGGTTCCGGTACCGCACTGTTCTTCGCGATGGTTCCGCTCATGGTTCCGCTGGCCGCTGCTGCTGGTATCAATGTGCTCGCTGTGTCCATCCCGATGGGTCTCGCTGGCAATCTGCTGCGCGCTGTCTCGCCGGTCTCCGCTGTGGTGATGATCGTCGCCGGCTCCATCAAGAAGAGCCCAATCGACATTGTGCGCCGTACCAGTGTGCCGATGATCGCTGGCGTAATCGTCATGTTCATCCTGTCCATGGCAATCTTCCTGCCGATGGGTGCGTGATGCTGATATAACCATCACAATCCGCTAGGCGTCAGTCGTCAGCAGAACATATCAATCGCGCAGACGATTTGGCCCCGAATACGTGCAATGCCCGGGATTTGACTTCAGACTCCGGGCATTCGCATACCCGCACGATTGTGTTTCCATCGTGATTTTGCTGAAACGTAGAACAAGCGCAGAACATAGAAGACAGGCCGAAACAAGAAGGCCGAAAGGAAATGCATCATGTCAGCATCATGTCTTGACTTGCTCGACCACCTGCACGGCAGTGTGTCCGTGGTCGGATCAATGAATGTTGATTACACGGTCGTTACTGAGCGGTTGCCGAAACCGGGAGAGACCGTCAACGGTGGCCCGCTGACCTTATTGCCGGGAGGCAAATCAGCGAATCAGGCATCGGCGGCTGCGCGAATTGGAGCGCAGGTGCGGATGTTTGGTGCAGTCGGGGAAGATGCCAATGCGGCTTTTCTGCTGGAGCATTTGCGCGATGCTGGTGTGGATACTTCGCATATCGCTGCCGTTGCAGGTCCCAGTGGCACTACGGTAATTACCGTGGACGCGAATGGTGAGAACACCATCGTATATTCGGCTGGTTCCAATGGTGAGGTGTCTGTCGACTATGTGCGCCAGTCATCTGACGCATTGGTTGCCGCCGATGTACTGGGACTGTGTTTGGAGAGTCCGATGGAAACGGTCACGGCATGCGCTCGCCTCTGTCATGATGCCGGGCTCAAGGTATTGCTCAACGATTCGCCATTCGTTGCTGAACTACCCGCTGAACTTATCGAGGCTTCGGACATTCTGCTGGTCAATGAACATGAAATGGCACAGCTGCTGGACATCGCCGAGCCTGACGATGACGATTGGGATGGACTGGACTGGTCTGATGTGGCGCGGCAGATGCATGACTTCGGTTTTAATCAGGCGGTAATTACGCTTGGCGGGGATGGGTCGGTAGTCATCGATGGTGATGATATCTATCGTATTGCGCCAGTTGCGGTTGAGGCCATCGACACTACCGGGTGCGGAGATGCCTTTATGGGCACGGTTCTGGCCGGGCTTGCCTCGGGTCATGCGTTGGCGGACAGTGCGCAGTTGGCCTCATACGTTTCCGCGTACGCCGCGACTGGGTTCGGCGCGCAAGCCTCTTATGGTACTGCCGCTCAGATTCGTGAGCGGTTTGGTGCGAAGTAATTGCTGAGTGCAGAGTCTTGCAGGCCGTGAATTGGATGCAGACCTAACACGTCCATTTAGACGCTATGCAGTGTCGAATGTTCTCGGCGCGGATTTTACGAAGTATTGTCAGCAAATGCATCAAGGCAATGGCGGCGGTCTGGGCGGGACTACGGCCACGCATAACAGTATCGAGTACTCGAATGAGTCCTATGACGCGAAAACTCGGACCGTGACGATGCATGCCGTTATCGACTGGAGTGATCCGTACCGATTCGGGGATTCGACCGGCAGTTTTACTGCGCCGGACATCACCGTTGTCTTTGACAAGTCCGGGAAAATCCAGCGCATTGACTCCACGGTCTGGGGATTCCCGCCTGCCCGATAATTATCGGAGGGCCTGAAACATGCACGTTCTCATCAGCGCTGCGGGTCGACGATGCTGCAACCATATGGCGTCATACCCGCATGACGTGAGTTACACTATGTAGTAAAGTTATTTACTGAAATACTGCGTATTGTTACGTACTGAGGCGTGGAAGGCTCAACTATGGTCACGATGAAGGAAATCGCGCAGGAATCAGGTTTCTCGCAGGCCACGGTATCCCGGCTGCTCAATGGGGACCCGACATTGTCTGTCAAAGAGGAGACGCGACGTCGCATCATCGAGGTCAGCGAGCAGCTTGGCTACGCTACCGGATCACGCCGTATCGTATTGCCACGCCGTGTGGCCGTACTCGACAACGCCACCCGCGAGGAAGAACTGGCGGACGCCTATTTCGATGAACTGCGGTCCGTGCTCGGCGACAATGCCAGAGCCCAGCACATGGAACTCACGTCGTTTTCCCATATCGACGATCTGATTGCCAACGCCGGTGATTTCGACGGCTTCATTTCCATCGGACCGTCCGTACCTTCTTCGGATGAACTGTTGAAACTCCATCTGGTATTGCCTTATGGCGTATTCATCGACATCAATCCTGCGCCCGGCCTGTTCGATTCGGTGCAACCGGATTTAAGCCAAACCATTTTGGACGCATTGGATGTGTTGGTGTCCTCGGGCAAACGACGCATCGGCTATATCGGCGGTACTGGCTTCACGATGGGTTTGCACGAATACCCGGAAGACAGCCGATTAACCGCATTCCGCAATTGGACCGAGCGTTTGGGGCTGGATGCGGAAGGCCTGATTTACGCGCAAGGCGCGTTCACTGTGGACACCGGGCGCACTCTAGGGGAGAAAGCGGCTAACGATCATCGAGATGACATGCCGGATGCGTTCATCGTGGCTGCGGACACGATTGCAGTCGGCGTACTGCAGGCGTTTACCGCTGCGGGAGTGCTGGTGCCTCGCGATACCAGTGTGATCAGTATCAATAACCAGGCCATCGCCCAGTACACTTCGCCGACATTGACCAGTTACGATATCGATCAGAATGAGATGGCCGATACTGCGATTACGATGCTTGCCGAGGCCATCTCCAGTCGGCGCACGCTGCACCACCACACCTTCATCTCCACCACCCTAGTGGTGCGTGACAGTTTCGTACCAGCACGATAAAGAAGCTCCCTCTGTGCGATAAAGAAGCTCCCTCGTTAGAGGGAGCTTCTTTATCGCTGTTAGAACAGTTCCAGATTCACGTCGAGCGTGTAGGCGCGATCGGCGGGCAGCTGGTACTGCTCATGGACGGGCGCGCCCCATGAATCGTCTCCGCCCACGCCCATTTGCGCGGCCAACAGGCGCAGGAACGTGTGACGGACCGGCGGCAACTCGTTCTGGTGGGTCGCCTCTTCCAGCATGAGCGAGCTGTACGGCAACAGGCTCGCCGCGAAATGTTCGCTGCCGGCCTGGCTGATACGCATGCCGTGTCCTTGGGCGTCAAGCACTTCGGCCCAACGCAAGTCTTCATGGTTGCCGGTCTCCTGCGGCACCAGATACGGTGCATTGTCTTCGGCCGCGGTGCGCTCGAAAATGCCGAGCTTGCCGCCGTGCAGACGGTCGTGATAGGTTTCCTCGGGGCCAAGGCCGTGGAAGCGCAGGTTCTCGTACTGCTTGGGAAGTGTCCATTCCAATCCGAATGCCGGCAGCGTCGGCGCATCGGTGGCACCGGCATATCGGGCGGTCAGATGTACACGTCCGCTGGCGGCATCCACCTCATAGCGCACGGCAACTTGGCAACTTGGGTTTCGCCCGGTTCGGCCAACGTATGACGAATGCCGCCAACGGGCACCAACCTCGTTGACGGCATTCGTCTTTCCAGGACACCGCAATCGCGGATGCATGCCGTTTACGCGTTGAATACGTATTGGTCAAGGCGGCGCATGGCCTCCTTGACGCGGCTCAAGGGCAATGCGAGATTGACGCGGATGCTGTAGGGGGCCTGGAACATGCTGCCGTCCTGCCATGCGACGCCCACATCCCAGCCGCGTTTCTCCAACTCGGGCAGGCTCAGGCCGTGGCGTTCGCACCACTGCTCGCAGTCGAGCAGCAGCATGTAGGTACCCTCCGGCTTGGCCAAACTCACCCCTTGGAAATGCTTGGTGATGTAGTCATAGGCGTAGTCGACATTGCCGGTGAGCACCTCTTTGAGTTCGTCGAGCCACTCATGCCCCTCAGGCTTGTAGGCACCGATAAGCGCATGCATGGAAAGCACGTTCATCTCGTTATAGTGGGACTTCGAGCCCTTGGCCACGATCCGGTCGCGCAGCATGGGGTTATAGATGATGTGGTAGCTGCCCACGAGCCCGGCGAGGTTGAAGGTCTTGCTGGGCGCGTAGAACGCCGCGGTTCTATTGCGTGCGTCCTCGCTGACCGACTGGGTGGGGATGTGCTGGTGATTCCCCAGAGTCAAATCGGACCAAATCTCGTCGGAAATGACCACGCAATCGTTGGCCTTGTACACTTCCATGGCCTTCTCGATTTCCCAACGCTCCCACACGCGTCCGCAAGGATTGTGAGGGCTGCAGAACACGGCCACATGGATGTGATGCTCCTTGAGCTTCTTATCCATATCCTCGTAATCCATGCGCCATACGCCGCGCTCGTCCAGCGTGAGCGGACTGTGGACGATGCGGTAGCCGTTGTTTTCGATGCTCCGGGTGAACCCGATGTAGGTTGGGCTGTGCAGCAGCACGCCGTCGCCGGGGGCGGCGAACGCGGTCAGCGTACTGATCACACCGCCCAGGACCCCGTTCTCGTAGCCGATCGCCTCCCGGGTCAATCCGGTGACCCCGTTGCGCGTGGACTGCCAGTCGATGATGGAGCTGTAATAGTCGTCGGTGGGGGAGAAGTACCCGTAGGCGGGATGCTTCGCCCGTTCGATGATGGCCTGCGGGATCGTGGGCACGGTCGGGAAGTTCATGTCCGCCACCCACATGGGGATGACGTCGAAACCCTCGCGTGGCGGGTCCGGCGCGAATCCCGGGTCGGTGCCCAGTCCGTCGACCGCGATCGAATCCATGCCATGCCTGTTCATGATGGACGTGAAATCATACGTCATTGTCCGACAATCCTTTCTCGGTCCGTGGTGGCCGGTCCCAATCTAAATCGGGCTCCTGACGGTGCCGTGGCCGTGGGCGGCGATTTGACCGCGTGGCGTGTTACGATATGCACCGTTGTGAGGCAGTGATCCGTTATCAGCGGGGAGTCTTCGGAAGAACGGCGGCAATCGCCCAGTAGAACCGACGGGATCGGCCCGAGACAGCCGAACACAAGCGGTCGCGCAGGCTCGCGGCTCCGAGTGCAACAGTTCGGAGCGGCGCAACCGGTGCGATAAGCGAGGTGGTACCGCGGTGCGGAGCGCATACCAGCGCCCGTCATCGTCCTCGTAGGCAGGAACGGCAGACAGGGCTGTTCCGGGCGGAACACAGTCAGTTCCGGCTGCGAGGCGATTGACGCGATCGGCCCCACGGTTCGGTACGTGACATTCGTGAACCCAGCCGGCACACGTCGGCGCCCGGCAATCGCCATCAATGACGCTCCTGTAGGACCAGTGCACAGTACTAACAGGAGATTTACGGTGAGCGAAAACGTATATCCCAAGGCGAACGAGGGCGGCGAGACCGCGCACGTCGCGCCGAACCCCAGCTTCCCCGACATGGAGGAGACCGTTCTCGACTACTGGGACAAGGACGACACCTTCCAGAAGTCCGTTGAACGCAACCCTTCCGGCGACCACAGCCAGAACGAATTCGTGTTCTTCGATGGCCCGCCTTTTGCGAACGGTCTGCCGCACTACGGCCACCTGCTGACCGGCTACGCCAAGGACGTGATCCCGCGCTACCAGACCATGAAGGGCCGCAAGGTCAACCGCGTGTTCGGCTGGGACACCCACGGCCTGCCCGCTGAGCTTGAGGCGCAGAAGGAACTCGGCATCGACTCGGTCGACCAGATCGAGAAGATGGGTATCGACAAGTTCAACGACGCCTGCCGCGCTTCCGTGCTGAAGTACACCAACGAATGGCAGAACTACGTGCATCGTCAGGCCCGTTGGGTGGACTTCGAGCACGGCTACAAGACCCTGAACATCCCGTACATGGAATCCGTGATGTGGGCCTTCAAGCAGCTCTACGACAAGGGTTTGGCCTACCAGGGCTACCGTGTGCTGCCGTACTGCCCGAAGGACCGCACACCGCTGAGCGCGCACGAGCTGCGCATGGACGCCGACGTGTACCAGGACCGCCAGGACACCACCGTGTCCGTGGCCGTGAAGATGCGCGATGAGGACGACGCCTACGCCGTCTTCTGGACCACCACCCCGTGGACCGTGCCCACCAACTTCGCCATCGTGGTCGGCGCCGACATCGACTACGTCGAAGTTCGTCCGACCGAAGGCAAGTTCGCTGGCAAGAAGTTCTACCTCGGCAAGGACCTGCTGCCGCACTACGAGAAGGAACTCGGCGAGAACTACGAGGTCGTGCGCGAACTCAAGGGCTCCGAGCTGGAAGGCCGCCGCTACTACCCGGTCTTCCCGTACTTCGCGGGCGACGAGGCCGAATCCGAAGGCCATGTGCCCGGCCCGAACGGCTACACGATCTTCACCGCCGACTACGTCGACACCGTCGAAGGTACCGGTCTGGTTCACCAGGCCCCCTACGGTGAAGACGATATGAACACGCTGAACGCCAAGGGCATCAAGAGCACCGACGTGCTCGACGATGGCTGCCGCTTCACCGCGCAGTGCCCCGACTACGAGGGCGATTTCGTGTTCGACGCCAACCTGCCGATCCTGCGCAACCTGCGCGCCGGCGACGGCCCACTCGCCGAGATTCCGGAAGAGCGCCGCGCGATCCTCTTCCAGGAGAAGAGCTACGTGCACTCCTACCCGCACTGCTGGCGTTGCGCCACCCCGCTGATCTACAAGCCGGTCTCCTCCTGGTTCGTGTCCGTGACCAAGATCAAGCCGCGTCTGCTGGAATTGAACCAGCAGATTAACTGGATCCCGGGCAACGTCAAGGACGGCCAGTTCGGCAAGTGGCTCGCCAACGCGCGCGACTGGTCCATCTCCCGCAACCGCTTCTGGGGTTCCCCGATTCCGGTGTGGGTGAGTGACGATCCGAAGTACCCGCGTGTGGACGTTTACGGTTCTCTCGAAGAGCTCAAGGCCGACTTCGGTGACTACCCGCGCGACAAGGACGGCAACATCAACATGCACCGTCCGTGGATCGACAACCTGGTCCGCGTCAACCCGGACGACCCGACCGGCAAGTCGCACATGCACCGTATTTCCGATGTACTCGACTGCTGGTTCGAGTCCGGTTCCATGTCGTTCGCGCAGTTCCACTACCCGTTCGAGAACAAGGAGAAGTTCGAGCAGCACTTCCCGGCCGACTACATCGTGGAATACATCGGCCAGACCCGCGGCTGGTTCTACCTGCTGCACGTCATGGCGACCGCCCTGTTCGACCGCCCGGCGTTCAAGAACGTGATCTGCCACGGCATCGTGCTCGGCTCCGACGGCCAGAAGATGTCTAAGCACTTGCGCAACTACCCGGACGTGAACGGCGTGTTTGACAAGTACGGTTCCGACGCCATGCGCTGGTTCCTTATGTCTTCGCCGATTCTGCGCGGCGGCAACCTGATCGTCACCGCCGATGGCATCCGCGACACCGTGCGCCAGGTCATGTTGCCGGTGTGGAGCTCCTACTACTTCTTCACCTTGTACGCCAACGCGGCCAACGGCGGGGCCGGATTCGACGCCCGCCAGCTGCGCGCGGACGAGGTCGCCGGTCTGCCGGAGATGGACCGCTACCTGCTGGCCCGTACCCGCCGCCTGGTGCTGGCCGCCGAGAAGTCGCTGAACGAGTTCGCAATCTCCGACGCCTGCGATGCGGTCTCCGACTTCATCGACGTGCTCACCAACTGGTATATCCGCAACACCCGCGACCGCTTCTGGAACGAAGATGCCACCGCGTTCAACACGCTGTATACCGTGCTGGAGGCGTTCATGCGCGTGCTCGCGCCGCTCGCCCCGATGGAAGCCGAGTCCGTGTGGCGCGGCCTGACCGGCGGTGAGTCCGTGCACCTGGCCGATTGGCCGTTCGTGGTGGACGAGAAGACCGGTGAAGACACCGAACTCGGCCGTGTGCTGGTCGACGATCCGGCTCTGGTGGACGCGATGGAGAAGGTGCGTGAGGTCGTCTCCGGCACCCTGTCCCTGCGCAAGGCCGCCAAGATCCGCGTGCGCCAGCCCCTTTCCAAGCTCACCGTGGTGGTCGAGAACGTGGACGCCGTCAAGGCGTACGACGATCTGCTGAAGTCCGAACTTAATATCAAGAATATTGAGTTCTCGACTCTGGAGGACGCCTCCGCCCACGGTCTGAAGATTGTTCACGAGCTGCGTGTGAATGCCCGTGCGGCGGGTCCGCGCCTCGGCAAGCAGGTGCAGTTCGCCATCAAGGCCTCCAAGTCCGGCGACTGGCATGTTGATGCCGCGTCCGGTACACCGGTGGTCTCCACGCCGTCCGGCGACCTTGCGCTGGTCGAAGGCGAGTACGAGCTGATCAACCGCGTGGAGGAGGAGAACGCCACCGAGGCCGCCGCTTCGGTCTCCGCCGCTCTGCCGACCGGTGGCTTCGTGATCCTCGACACCGCGCTGGATGCCGATTTGCTGGCCGAAGGCTACGCCCGCGACGTGATTCGTTCTGTGCAGGACGCACGTAAGGCTGCCGATCTGGACATCGCCGATCGCATCGCCCTGGTGCTGACCGTGCCGGCTGTCAATGTGGCCGATGTCGAGCAGTTCAAGGATCTGATCGCCCGTGAGACGCTGGCTACCTCCTTCGAAGTGAAGGAAGGTGCCGAGCTGGCCGTTGAGGTCGCCAAGGCGTGAGGCTGATGCTGAGCTAAGGCTCTTCAATTGGTCTGAAACAATTGCGGGCATCCGATATACAGTGATTCAATGAACACTGCATATCGGATGCCCGCATTTTTCGTGCGTTTATGCGTCTTTTCGACGCATCCCTATTTTGAAAAAATCTAACTTATTCAAGTTTTTCAAAATAGAAGGGGAACGGTTCTACCTCTCATGGCTTGTAAGGTGTCGCTTCAATCGTTGTTAGCTACACTTATCGCGATAAGTGTAGCTAACAACGGAAATGGTAGTGCCCAAGTTGCCGGTAGATGTATTGCGTATGTTCGGCCAGCCACTCGTATCCCGTCTGCCCTGCTTCATGTAGTGCCGATGCCCGCTTGGGAACAGCGTAAGTTGAGTGAAGTAGCAACGTTTGGCGGCGGGCATACTCCGCCAATGGCAGATCCCGATAACTATGAAGATGGATACGTGCTGTGGGTTACGTCCCAGGACGTGAAATCTAATTATCTTGATAGAACTACGACTCAGATAACTGAGAAGGGCGCAAAAGAGTTGACTCTTTATCCTGCCGGATCTTTAGTAATGGTAACGAGGAGCGGGATTCTTCGCCATACCCTTCCGGTGGCTGAACTGCGCAAACCTTCAACTGTTAACCAGGATATTCGCGTCATTCTGCCCCAAGGCGAGTGCTGTGGAGAATGGCTACTTCAGTTCTTTATTTCGCATAACAAGGAATTGCTGCTTGAGTTTGGCAAGACTGGAACAACCGTAGAAAGTGTTGACTTTGGCAAGATCAAAGACATGCTTTTGTATATGCCAAGCACCGTCGAACAACAGCAAATTGGCGACTTCTTTGCTAAGCTCGACTCCCTCATCACCCTTCATCAGCGTAAGTATGACAAGCTTGTCATCTTTAAAAAATCGATGCTTGAAAAAATGTTCCCGAAAGATGGTGAGTCTGTACCCGAGATTCGTTTCGCTGGTTTTACTGACCCTTGGGAACAGCGTAAGTTTGGGGATTGCTTCGAGTTCTTGAAGAGCAACACTCTTTCACGTGCCGGTTTGAATGGCGAGAATGGCACTGCTCGCAATGTTCATTACGGAGATATTCTTATTAAGTTCGGCGATTGCCTCGATGGCGAACGAAGCGATTTGCCGTTCATTACCGACGATACCGTGCTTCCCAAATTTGCTGGGTCGATACTTCGCGAAGGTGATGTCATTTTCGCTGACACGGCAGAGGACGAAGCGGCTGGCAAGTGCGTTGAACTGCGAAAATTACCCAAAGAGCCAACTATCTCGGGGTTACATACGATACCGGCGCGGCCTCGGTTCTTCTTTGGGACGGGCTACCTGGGGCACTACCTTAATTCCGATGCATATCACAGACAGCTTCTTCCTTTAATGCAGGGGATCAAGGTGATTTCCGTTTCAAAGGCCGCACTGCAAGATACACAAGTAAGATTTCCGGGCTTGTCGGAGCAAGCTGCCATAGGCGCAGCGTTGAGTGAGATTGACAACCTCATCACCCTTCATCAGCGTAAGCGTCTATCTATTCGGCAAAGGAGCCCCGTGTGGTCATAAACACAATCAACGAAGAAATGTCGTTCTGCGATTACTACTCGCAATGGGTCGACGTCTACAAGGAAGGCGCGATTCGGGAGGTGACAATGAAGAAATACAAGCTCACACAGGCGTGGCTGAGAAAACTTATCCCTGATCTCAAGCTTTCCGAGTTCGATCGTGTGAGCTATCAGAAACTCATCAACGGATACGCTGAGCATCACGAGCATCAGACAACAATGGATTTTCATCACCAACTGAAAGGAGCCATCCTCGATGCCGTTGATGAAGGTCTGATTCAGAGAGACCCAACAAGAAAAGCAATCATCAAAGGAAAACAGCCGAGACAGAAGAAGGTGAAATATCTTAACCAGTTCGAACTTCATGCTGTCCTTGCTGATTTGAAGCTTGATCCGATACCTAACTGGGACTGGTTGATACTGCTAGTGGCAAAAACCGGGTTACGTTTCTCCGAAGCATTGGGGCTTACTCCTGATGATTTTGATTTCGTTCACCAGACTTTGTCCGTCAATAAGACATGGAATTACAAGAATGGAGGTGGCTTTGTTCCAACAAAGAATGCTTCTTCGGTACGTAAAGTACAACTTGACTGGCAACTCATCATGCAGTTGTCTGTTCTGTTGAAGAGCCTACCCGGTGACAAGCCTATCTTCGTGGATGGCAAGGTATACAACTCAACCGCCAACGGTATTCTGGCCCGGCATTGCAAACAAGCCGGAGTACCTGTGATTTCAATACACGGATTGAGACACACCCATGCTTCACTCTTGCTATTTGCCGGCGTTTCAATTGCAAGCGTCTCTAAACGGCTTGGGCACGCAAGCATGAACACAACGCAGGAAATATATCTGCATGTCATCCGCGAATTGGAAAACAAAGACGTTGACATCGTGATGAGAGCCTTATCCACCCTTATTTAGCAAACCACAGACGCTTACGCTGATGAAGGGTGATGAGGTCGTCAAGATAATCAAATAAACGGGAGATAGCTGCTTGTTCTTCGACAGCGGGAAATGCCAAAAAGGTGTTCATGAACTCATCAACACTAATGCTGCGGCCATCGCGAATCCCATAAGTCACCGTCGATAGACCGGCAATGAAATGTTCGGACATAAACCAGTGCTTCCAGAATCGATCTGAATGCGATGTTGGTTCCTTCGCTCTAAAAACCGTGTATGCAGGCGACGTTATGCCCTCATACTGCGAATGTGCGAAGCCCCCTTGAAATGACCTGAGATGAACAACGAAGTCTCCGGGAAGCACACGCTTATATCCAATTTCGTTGCTCTCGTCATGCCCGATATATCGACCAGAATCATCGCGATATATCATGCCTTGATTCTGCGTCGCTGACAGAACAGGCAGTGTCGGATGGCCTCTATCATCAACGATTTGGAACACCTCACTGGCCTTACGCTGTTCCCAAGGGTCAGTAAAACCAGCGAAACGAATCGCGGGTACTTTCGCCTGTTCAGTCATCATTCGCCTCCCAACAGGGTCTTCAGCTCGGCAATACCGGCCATATCGAACTCATTGCCGGTTAGTTGACCAAGCATATTGCCAAGTTTTGCCTCAGCCTGTTCGATCTGTTCGCACACATCAGAGTATGTGGTCGAATACTTGTCGTTCAGCGCATTCACCGCTGCAATCAACTCATCAACAGCCGTCTGAGGGAGCTCCTCAAGCTTGCGCTGCAATGGTTCCACCCACTTGGCAGCAAGCAAGTCATCAGCATGTTCATCGCTCAGTCCTTCAATAACGGTCCGGGTCTTTTCATCAAGCGCTGAACGGAGATTCTTAACGTTCTTTTTGACTTCACGCTCTTCATCAAACAACCGCTGTGCACTCACAAGAGCACGGTCAAAGTCAGTCTCGGGATGCTTGCCGATAGACTTCACTGCTTTCTTCAACTCAGCGGCAACAAAAGAATCACCATCCTCACTGATAGCACCGGTTGAGCTCTTGTCGTCTTCATCCATATTTTCAAGAATGTCGGCAATCTCACCACTAATCTCTCTTAACCGAGATTCATATGTAACAATTTCCGCAAGATCAGCAGTAAGCAGTTTGCTTTGCACAAGATCGAACGGCAGGATATGTCCAGCCCAGCCATCCGGCACTTCGACATCCTTACCGCCTTTCTTCTTAACAACCATGTTGGCGTCAACTTTGCGAACGGCGTCATGGCCCTCGCTCTGTATGGTTTCAAGGTCGGTGGAGATGGTCTTCTGCCAGCTATCGTCAAGCACCTGATATGCCGTATAGGCATCTACGAGCGGTATATCAGTCAAACGATGTAGCAGGTCATGTGCCAGAACCTCCTCTTCGGCGGCAATGCTCACGTTGGCGGCGTTACCTACCAGTTCATCACGCAGATAGGCAGGATAATCGGTGAATACCTCACGATATCGCTGGATATAGGCACTCACACCAGAATCAGCATTCACTGCCTCGCGAACATCTTGCACAGCGAGCCTGGCCGAATGGCCGTTCTCCTCAGCAAAGAGACGTTGGCGCAATCCCGGGAACACGTTCCAATACTTACCGAGCGCATCGATATCCTGCTTGGGAATGCCACCAAACATGGTGGAATACACGTCCCAACTTTCGGCGCTTTCAGAGGAATCCACATATCGGGGAATATTGAGGTTGTAATCGTTCTGCCGAATCTCATCAATGCTCACCAAACGGCTGAACTTATCGATATCACGATTCCCTGTCACCGCATCCACGATGCGTTTGATATCGCTCGCACGCAGCTTGTTGTTCTTGCCGTCCTTAGCGAAATATTTGGAGGCATCCACAACAAGCACATGGTCATCGTTGCGGTGCTTGCGCAGCACCATCACGATAGTAGGAATGCCCGTGCCAAAGAAAATGTTCGCTGGCAGTCCGATGATGGCCTGAATATGGTGGTTTTCCACTAGATTCCGGCGAATAGCGCCTTCCTCACCGCCACGGAACAGCACGCCATGTGGCAACACGATGGCCATAATGCCGTCATCACGCAGGTGATAGAGATCATGCAGCAGGAAGGCATAATCAGCCTTGGACTTAGGCGCAATGCCATATTCGAAACGGATATCTTCGCCCGCTTCCGGCGGCTCCCAGTTCTGGGAGTAGGGAGGATTAGAGACCACGGCGTCCACAAACAGCGGCTCATAGGTCTCGTCCTTCGTTTCGTCGGTATCGAACCATGGCCAGTCGCTTTTTAACGTGTCACCGTTACGAGCCACAATATTGTCTGGCAGTATGCCACGCATGACAAGATTCATACGCGTGAGATTGTAGGTATTCTCCTTGAGTTCCTGTGCGTAATACTTGATGTCATTCGGATTGCCATTGCGACGGGCCACAGCCTGACCGATATGGATCAGCAACGAGCCCGAGCCACTCGTGGGGTCGTAGATGTTGATTTCTTCACGGCCGGCGAGATGCCAGGCCACTATTTCGCTCATGAGCTGAGAGACTTCGCTCGGCGTGTAGAACTCACCGGCCTTCTTACCCGCGTTGGAAGCGAAGTTGCTAATTAGATACTCATAGATGAAGCCGAGGGTGTCGTAGTCCTGCCGGCTGTCCATCGGAATGTCCTTGATGAGGTAGATGAGGTCGCGGACAGCCTTGCTACGACTTTTTTCATCGGTGCCGAGTTTGGACAGACCGGTTTGCAGCGTGTCGAAGATGCCGACGAACACACGTTTACGAGCCGGATCAATGTTGCGTTCGAAAGCGGAAAGCGCGTCACGTACATCAGCGATGGTGAAATCGCCCTGGCTGGCAATCCACGTGGAGAACAGGTTGTTGTAGGAGATGAAGTAGCCACATAGATCACGTACATACTGTACAGTTTCGGCATCATTCTCATCCAAGCCCTTGAGGTCTTCGGCTCCCCAGTCTTCAGCACGCAGACGAGCAATCTCCGTCTCCGAGAGGAACTTATAGAAGATAAAGCCGAGGATATAGTCCTTGTATTCATTCGCCTCAATCTTGGAACGCATTTTATTGGCGGATTCCCAGATTTTGGCGGCAAGCTGCTGCTTATTCATTCATATGCTCCTTGTTTCTGTACACGTAATCAAGGGTCTGTCCTTGTTCATTGACCCATTCGGTCCAACCGTTTTGACTGCCACCGAGAACAAATACAGCAGCAGTGGAAGGGCTTGATAGTTCAATGTCATCAGCAAGAGTCGCCTTGCCCGTCTGCGTTCCGAAAAGCTGCTGCCGAGCTGCCACGGCTCCCTGGTTTTTAATAACTGGATGCACGAGATCCACTTCAGAACCGGAAAGAACAGTGAAACGACCTGTACCTTGGCTATATCGCCCAGTGGCCTGAACACCGTTCTTCTTCGTATGGAATACGGCGTTCGCCATAACCGGTGTCTTTTCTTTTCGATCAAGGTCATATCCGAGCACTCGCATACGAAAGAGGATGTTATTGTGCAGTCTTTCCACCTGTTGCTCTTTGTATGGATTCATGCGAGGAGCAGGAGTATACCCATTGTCAGTCTCATAAGAGCCATGTTTGTCCACATAATCTATGGCTGTTGACTCAAGAGAGTCCAAAACATCACGATCGATATTGACATCATTATCGAGGAACATGATGGCTTTGTTCCAAAAATCTTTCTTAGTCTTATGCGCATCAAGCCGACTAAGCCCCTTCGTGGTTTGTCCCACATACGCACGGCTCAGAACTCCATGATCTTCATCAAGAAGATAATACACACCGCGATCCGGCAAATCGGGAAGACTTTTCGCCTCACTCAACATATCCCGGGGCACCACAACCGTGACAAGCGACTCCCCATCCACACGACAAATTCGAATGCCATCAGGATTGTTGTCAATAATTTGTATGGTCATAGCAGTGAGAGCAATCATTACTTGCCGCCCTTTGCTAGTTCATTAATCATGCATGTTCTCACGAATGCCGAAAGGCTCATCCCGCGAAGAGATGCGGCCTCTTTAGCAGAATCTCGCAAATTAGCGGGGATACGCATAGTAACCGGCACCACATCACCGTTTACCAGATACGAACGTATCTCTGTTTCACCAGCATCATGCTCAATCAGATCGGAGTACGTCATTGCATTCTACACTTTCAAACTGCAATACAAATGCAATAATTCTACACCCGCTTGGGAACAGCGTAAGCTGGGTGAACTGTTCGAGGAGAGTGATGAACGAGCTTCCGATAGAGAGATTTTGTCTGTCAGCGTAGCCAACGGGATATACCCAGCATCTGAGTCCGATAGGGAGACGAATCCTGGCGCGAGTCTCGCGAACTACAAAATAGTGCATTTCGGAGATGTCGTTTACAACAGTATGCGCATGTGGCAGGGGGCTGTAGATGCAAGTCGGTACGACGGCATCGTAAGCCCCGCATATGTAGTAGCAAGGCCCAATTCCGAGGTTTATGCACGATTCTTTGCGCGCCTTCTTAGGCAACCGATGTTGCTAAAACAGTATCAACAGGTTTCGCAGGGCAATTCCAAGGACACTCAAGTTTTGAAATTCGATGACTTTGCTTCAATCGGAATTTCTATGCCTGCCTCAGAAAACGAGCAGCGCCGAATCGGCGGGTTCTTCGACCGGCTGGACTCCCTTATCACCCTTCATCAGCGTAAGTATGACAAGCTTGTCATCTTTAAAAAATCGATGCTTGAAAAAATGTTCCCGAAAGATGGTGAGTCTGTACCCGAGATTCGTTTCGCTGGTTTTACTGACCCTTGGGAACAGCGTAAGTTTGGGGATTGCTTCGAGTTCTTGAAGAGCAACACTCTTTCACGTGCCGGTTTGAATGGCGAGAATGGCACTGCTCGCAATGTTCATTACGGAGATATTCTTATTAAGTTCGGCGATTGCCTCGATGGCGAACGAAGCGATTTGCCGTTCATTACCGACGATACCGTGCTTCCCAAATTTGCTGGGTCGATACTTCGCGAAGGTGATGTCATTTTCGCTGACACGGCAGAGGACGAAGCGGCTGGCAAGTGCGTTGAACTGCGAAAATTACCCAAAGAGCCAACTATCTCGGGGTTACATACGATACCGGCGCGGCCTCGGTTCTTCTTTGGGACGGGCTACCTGGGGCACTACCTTAATTCCGATGCATATCACAGACAGCTTCTTCCTTTAATGCAGGGGATCAAGGTGATTTCCGTTTCAAAGGCCGCACTGCAAGATACACAAGTAAGATTTCCGGGCTTGTCGGAGCAAGCTGCCATAGGCGCAGCGTTGAGTGAGATTGACAACCTCATCACCCTTCATCAGCGTAAGTTGGAATTGCTGCAGAATATCAAGAAATCCTTGCTTGACAAGATGTTTGCGTGAAGGGAGGTAGAGCAATGGAGACATTCGATATCGTGAAGCTCGCCTCATATCGCGAGAATAACCGGATTGAAGCGAAAGCAGCGAAAGGCGGTCTCCCACGCAGCATGTGGGAGACCTATTCCGCCTTCGCCAACACCTATGGCGGTGTCATCCTGCTTGGTGTCAAAGAACGCGAAGACGGCACATTTGAAACAGTCGGGCTCACACCAGTGGAAGCGGAACATCTTCGCCAGGACTTTTGGAACACGGTCAGCAACCGGTCCAAGGTGAGCGCCGTGCTGCCCATCGAATCGGAAGTTGAAGTGCTCGAAGCGGATGGTGGGATAGTGCTGGCTATTCACGTTCCGCGCGCTCCGCGTGACGAACGCCCCGTGTATATCAATAATGATCTCTTCGGGGGAACCTACCGTCGGCGTGGTGAGGGCGACTACCGTTGCATGCGGCAGGAGATCTCAGCAATGCTCCGGGATCAGGGAGCTGAGACGATGGATTCCAAGGTGCTGGACGATCTCACTGTTGCCGACTTCAATACAGACACAGTGCGGGCATATCGCAATCGTTTCCGTACGGTACGTCAGGGCAGTTCTTGGACCGATCTCGATGACGAGCGTTTTCTGCGTGCTGTTGGCGCGGCAATGGTGAGCCGAGAAGACGGTAAGCTTCATCCTACGTTCGGCGGTCTGCTTATGTTCGGCAACGACTATGACATCGTGCGCGAATGTCCGCATTATTTCCTTGATTATCAGGAGACTCTAGATCCGACGATTCGTTGGACTGATCGTGTCCATTCCGGCGATGGCATGTGGTCAGGCAACCTCTTTGATTTCTTTTTCCGCGTGAATCTCAAACTTGCCGAGTCTCTGAAGACCCCTTTCAAACTTAATGGCATCTTCCGCGTTGATGACACTCCCATGCATAAGGCAATTCGCGAGGCATTGGCCAACTGTTTGTTCAACGCTGATTACTATGGCGTGCGTGGTGTGGTGGTCAGACGCGCACCCGATAGATTGGTGTTCGAAAATCCGGGCGATATCCGAACGGGCGTTGAGCAGATGCGTCTTGGCGGGGTGTCCGATCCGCGCAACGGTCTTGTCATGAAGATGTTCAGCCTAATCGATGTGGGCGAGCGAGCTGGTACGGGTGTTCCCGATGTGTTCGCCACATGGGCGAATGCAGGACTTCCTGAACCGCAGATTGAAGAGAGCTTCGGCGAGGCTGATCGTACGGTGCTCACGCTTATGTTGGAGCCGGATGCCAAGCTCGATCAAAATGAGCATGTATTCATCCGTGGTGAGCAGATAACTGACAATAATGAGCAGTTAAATGGTTTGAATGAGCAGATAACTGACAATAATGAGCAGTTAAATGGTTTGAATGAGCAGATAACCGAGAGACAGCGAATTGTTCTGCGTTTTGTAGAAAAGAGCCCCAGAGCAACATATGACGACATGGCACGTGCCGCGGGAGTTTCATCAGCGACTGTGCGGAGGGATGCTGAAATACTCATTGGGCGTGGATTACTTAAGCGCGTCGGCTCGCGAAAAGCAGGACAATGGAAAGTCCAAAGGGGAGAAGAATCATGATATTCGATAGCGAATCGGTGTTCGAGGAAAACGTCATCACCGTGCTTAAGCAGCATGGATGGAAGGATGGCGTCCTGCGCTATCCAACTGAGCGGGATTTGCTCGACAATTGGAAAGGCATACTGTACCGCAACAACAATGACATAGACAGGCTCGGCAAATACCCGCTGACAGACGGGGAAATGACCCAGATAATCGAGCAGATCGAGACCCTGCGAACGCCGCTCGCGCTCAATTCGTTCGTCAACGGGCGTACCGTGTCTATCACGCGTGACAACAAAGAAGATGTGGCGCATTTCGGCAAGGAAGTCAGTCTCTACATCTATGACCGCAAGGAAATCGCGGGCGGCAAAAGCACTTATCAGATCGCTCAGCAACCGGTCTATCCAGCCAAGAACAAGATGTTGAACTCGCGGCGCGGCGACCTCGTGCTCCTCATCAATGGCATGCCATTGATCCATATCGAGCTCAAGAAAAGTGGCATACCAGTCAGCCAAGCAACCAATCAGATCGAGAAATATGCGCACGAAGGTGTGTTCACCGGCCTGTTCCGTCTAGTACAGATTTTTGTGGCCATGAACCCCGATGACGCCGTCTACTTCGCTAATCCGGGTGTAGACAAATTCAATCCAAGCTATTACTTCCATTGGGCTGACTACAACAATGAGCCTATCTGTGGCGGGCAAAACCCTGGCAAAGACGAATGGAAGCTGTTCATCGGAGGCACCTCCGGTACCGCAGGCCTGCTGTCCATTCCCATGGCGCATCAGCTCATCGGCTTCTACACTATCGCTGATTCAGCGGATGGATGCCTTAAGGTGCTGCGTAGTTATCAGTACATCGCGGCAAACGCCATCTCTGATGTGGTGAGGAAATGTGATTGGGAACAGCGGCCAGCTACCCCAGGACGACCCGGCGGCTATGTATGGCACACCACCGGTTCCGGAAAAACCATGACCAGCTTCAAATCGGCACAGCTCATCGCCGATTCGCATGACGCCGATAAAGTCGTGTTCCTCATGGACCGCATTGAATTGGGTACTCAATCGTTGAAGGAGTACCGCAGCTTTGCCGACAGCGAGACGGAAGTGCAAGGCACCGAGAACACCGGTGTTTTGCGGGACAAACTCAACAGCACCAATGTCAACGACACCCTGATCGTCACCTCAATCCAGAAGATGAGCAACGTGAAAGCAGGGGAGCGAGGCGTCACCCAGACATGGCTGGATCAGCTAGCTGCACGACGTATCGTCTTTATTGTGGACGAATGCCATCGTTCCACATTCGGCGACATGTTGCAGGACATCCGGCGCTCCTTCCCGAACGCGCTGTTCTTCGGATTCACCGGTACGCCCATTCTGGACGAAAACCAGAAGAAGAATTCCACCACTGCCATGGTATTCGGCCGTTGCTTGCACCGGTACAGCATCGCCGACGGCATTCGTGACCATAATGTACTCGGATTCGACCCGTACATGGTGACCACGTACAAGGATTCTGAAGTCAGACGTGCCGTGGCTCTCGACAAGGCGAAGGCGGAGAGTACGGAAGATGCGCTCGCCGACCCGGTCAAGGCCAAAGTATTCCAGCATTACATGGATAAGTCTGAGGTCCCCATGGGTCCGATGGTTGATGGCGCTGGAAACTGTATTAGCGGCATCGAGGATTTCCTTGGACGAGACCAATATGGCATCGATTCCCCGCATCCGAACATGGTGGTCTCGGACATTCTCGAACAGTTCCCGGTGCTCAGCCATGCGGGCAAATTCCATGCGATGCTCGCCACTAGCTCCATTCCTGAAGCTGTCAACTATTATCACTTGTTCAAGCAGCAAGCACCTAAGTTGCATGTAACGGCGTTGTTCGATCCCAACATCGACAACAACGAAGGAGCAACGGACAAAGAAGATGCGCTGACTGAAATCATCACCGATTACAATGAGGCGTTCGGCAAAGAGTTCATCATCCCCACATGGCCGGCGATGAAGAAAGATATTTCGTCGCGACTATCGCATAAGAGTCCGTACGGCGGCATAGCAACAAACCGCAGTCAGCAGCTCGATTTGCTCATTGTCGTGGACCAGATGCTTACCGGATTTGACTCGAAATGGGTGAATACGCTGTATCTCGACAAGATCATCGACTACGAAAGCATCATCCAGGCATTCAGTCGCACGAATCGTCTGTTCGGACCGGACAAGCCGTTCGGTGTCATTCGCTACTACCGCAAACCGCACACCATGCATGGCTTCATTGAAGCAGCGGTGAAACTGTATTCGGGCAATCGGCCGCTTGACCTGTTCGTACAGAAATTGCCGGCGAACGTAAAATCCATGGATACGCGGTACCGGGAGATTCTTGACGTGTTCTCGGATAACGGGGAATCAGACCTTATGCAGTTGCCGGAATCGGTGGAGGCCAGACGCAAGTTTGCCAAGGAGTTCGTGGAGTTGAACCGGTACCTTGAAGCGGCGAAAGTGCAGGGCTTTGACTGGAGTACCACAGAATACAAGGTCGATAGTACGGATACTGACGATACGAATGAGGACAATGATGAGCATGACGAGTCTGAAGTAGTGCGTCCTCAAATCGACGAACGTACATACCTCATTCTTGCGCAACGCTATAAAGAACTGTTCTATGGCAATAGCGGCTGCGGTGGTGATTCAGATGATGGCGTAAAAAATAATCCCGAAGCGCCATATGAATTGGATGGCTATCTTACCGAAATCAATACCGGACTCATCGATACCGATTACATGAATGCCAACTTCAATAAATGGCTGAAGGCGCTCAAGGAGAATAGCCCGGAATTGGCGGAGATGTCTGCGCAGCTACACCGTTCCTTTGCCGCGCTCTCGCGGGACGAACAACGACTCGCCGAACTGTTCCTGCATGACGTGGAGCGTGGCGACGTGGAGGTTGAAGCCGGCATTACGCTACGTGATTACATCACTCGCTATGCTGCGCGAGAGAAGAACGAGCAAGTCGACAAACTAGTCGATCGGCTGGGCGTTAATAGGTCGGTGGTCGAGGAGTTCCTTGCCAAACGTATAGATGAAGCGAACATCAACGAGTTCGGGCGTTTCGATGTGCTGCGCTCCTCGATTGACGTACATCGAGCGAAAGCTTTCTTCGAGCAATGCGATCACACACCATTGCCGGTGTTCAAAGTACGCATGCGCGCCACAAATATGTTGAGGCGCTTTGTGCTTATAGGCGGATTCGACATCGACGATGCCTATGATACTGATACTCAAGACGGGATGGAGGGCAAGCACCACTAGATCTGTACACAAGAAAGGGCGTGCGGTTGGTCTGAGATGTGCCGGATTCCCTTGGTCTAGGCGCTTGTGATATGGCCTGATTTTTGTTCCGCCCCACTATAAGGGCGGAACAAAAATCAGGCCATATCACAAGAGTTCTTTAAACATGACGAGTCGCCCAATTCGACCGTTACCGTCGGAGAATGGGTGCGTGGATTCGAACATCCAATGTGCTTTTGCGATTGCAAAAGGATCATCTTCCAATTGTGAGTACAAGCTGAATGCCTGTTTCATGGCAAGAGGCACATCCGCGGGGAGTACCGTATGAATTCCCTCAAGTTGGCTGATGACGTTGGGCACTATTTTGTATCCGCCGACGTTGCGGTTGGCGTCGAATTCTTGGCTGGTGCCGCGTTTGAGAATTCCATGAAGGCTGCATACAAGGCTTTTGTTTACTGGGTCGTCTACATGATCTAAGACCCAATTGAACGCATTGAAGTGGTTCGTTGTTTCGGCGACATCGTCTGCTCTGATTTCATCGTTGATGTTGTCGGGGAGCAAGGCACCCGTGTTGAACAGCTGCGCGGTTTGTTCTGGTGAAAGAGTGGAGCCTTCCATGTGGTTGGAATTGTAGGCAAATAGAATCTGTGAGTTGTAGTACAGGCCTCCGCCAACATGCTGGTCTCGCTCGCTCTTTAGCCAGTCGACAAGTCTGACGCGTTCCATGTTAGGCTCCTTTGGCATTTAGGCGAGATATGTTGGTAGTGCCCGAAAAGTTGCGCACTTTGGATCGTGGCCGTCCATGGCGCGATAGTCAGTTCGCTTCCACGAGGTTGTCACCGAGCCGGGACATGTCGAGATAGCGGCGGGTCGACCATTCGTTCGCG